>Ga0209309_10000314_pt1 | contig 60684 bp, 59 predicted proteins | sample COGITO_mtgs_1204_2_FD_184807 | JGI IMG/M metagenome (GOLD analysis project Ga0209309, IMG submission 184807) | Pelagic marine microbial communities from North Sea - COGITO_mtgs_120412 (SPAdes) (version 2) | ecosystem: Environmental > Aquatic > Marine > Epipelagic ... | reverse complement strand
CATTTAAAACAGATAAAAAAATTCATGAAGACAATAAATGATTTAATTGATATTCTGACATTAAAAAAACAGGACTCTAAAACATATACAGGAACAAGTAAAACTATTGGTAATTCAAGAGTTTTTGGTGGTCAAGTTTTAGCACAAGCTTTACACGCAGCATACCAAACCATCCCTAATGATCGTTTTGTTCACTCTCTACACTCTTATTTTTTACTTCCTGGCGATTTAACCATTCCTATAACTTATAAAGTTACAGAAATGAGGAATGGTGGTAGTTTCTCTACAAGAAGAGTCACTGCTATTCAAAAAAATAGTACAATATTTATACTAGCAGCTTCGTTTCATAAAAAAGAGGACGGATACGAACATCAAGAACCTATTAAATCATCAATCAAACAACCTGAAGAACTTTTAAGTTGGAGTGATTTATTGTCTCAATATGGAAATTTTATTCCCTCTCAGCTTAAAGATTTTTTGAGTATTGAGAGACCTATTGACTTTAAACCTGTTCATGTTTTAAATCCTATGGAAAGAAAAGATCTTCCACCAGTTGAAGATATGTGGTTCAAATTAAAAGGAGATACCTCAAATATAGAACTAACATTAAAGCACCAAATATTAACCTATATTTCAGATTATAATATTTTAAATGCTGCATTAAAGCCAAATGCCAGTAAAGCTAGCATTGGAAATACACAAATGGCTAGCTTAGATCATTCAATGTGGTTTTTTAGAGATTTTGATTTTAACGATTGGATGTTATTTTCTGTTGTTTCACCAAGCACTTCTGGAGCTAGAGGTTTGGCCACTGGAAATATTTTTACAAGAGATGGTATATTAATAGCTACAGTTGCACAAGAAGGATTGTTAAGACCACTAAAAAATAAGTAGTATGGATACTTTTACCTATGTATTAAGTGTAAATGGATTGCTTTTTCTTATGAGCATTATATTCTATTTTTTTCCACCAAAAAAAATAAACTATATCTATGGATATAGAACTAACAGAACGATGCTAAATGATGATATTTGGAACTTTGCAAATAGTTTATTTTGTGTCACTCTACTAAAGTATTCAGGAGTTGCATTATTAGTAATGATTCTCATGATTTTTATAAATGAATCTTTAATGAGTTCTTGGTTGCCAATGGCTTTTATGATTTTTACATTGCTAATTGCTATCATTAGCGTTGAAAAAAAATTAAATGAAGAATTTGATAATGAAGGAAATAGAAAGTCTAGAAATCAGTAATTAACGAGAAAGAAAAATTTCTTCCAGGAGCAGAAATTCCTGAAGCAAATTCTCTGTAATGTTGATCAAATAAATTACTTATCCTACCTTGTAATTTCCAATTTTCGTTAAATGTATAACTACTATTGATTCCAAAGGTAAACCAACTTGGAGAGCCATAATACTTGTCTATATCTTCAAGAGCGTTTTCATCGATGATTGGAGTTAAATCATGATTGTCTATCCCCTCTGTAAAATTAAAATCAGCAATATCTTTTTTACTATTGAATCTAATACTTGTTCCTATCTGAATTTTGTTATCGGTGTAATTAACATCAAACTGTCCAAATAAAGGTGGTATAGAAGAAAGAGGTTCTTTGGAATCGTAAGTTCTCCCTTTCGTATAAGTAATAAAACCATTTGTTGTTAATTGCTTTGATAGCTTTCCTTGGTAATTTGCTGTATACCCAAATATAAAAGCATTCCCACGGTTCTGATTTGCAACAATATTTTCTAATTCACCATCATAGTATACATGACCTGCGGCTAAAAAATCTCCATTTAAAGAAAAATCATCTCTGATGATGTAATTTTCAAGTAACGTGTAATACGTATTAAAGCCTATTCTAAATTTCTTATCATTAAAGTATTTTTGAATACCAGCTTCAGCACTGTAGGCAAACTCTGGTTTTAAATATATATTTGGAACAGTAACATATCCAGATTTTTCTCTGACTCTACCTATATCATCAATATTTGGTGAACGAAAACCTGAAGCTAAAACTGTATTAAATTGCCAATTTTTTGAGGGCTTATACACATATCCAATTGTGGCGGTAACTGCAGAATTATCTAATCTAATATCTGTTTCAGGCAATTGTATGTGAGTTTGATCTATCCAAGATGCCTTTAAATTAGTTTTAGTAAAACGGATTCCTGAATTTAAAGTTGATTTAGTTGATAAATCTTGCCTATATCCAAGATATGCTGCACAACTTAAATAACTACTTCCTCCATCTGGATAACGAGATTGTGCTGAAAAATTATCAGAAAATCCTAAAATCTCATTTCCTGAAACATTCAAAGTTTTTCCAACAGCATTTGAAGAAACCTCATTGTATAAAAATTCAAATCCATATGTGAGGGCTGTATTTTCTTTTTTGGATACTGGTACTATAAAATCACCATTAAAACTAAAAACATCTACATTTTCATTTCTGTATGACCTTTCCAAGCTCATTAATTTTCTTTGAATTCTAGATTCTTTAATATTTTGATATGCTACTGTAAATGTTCCTTTATCTAACCAAGATTTTCCTAATCTTATGTCTAATTGAGGAGAAATTAACAATCTTTGTTGAGGACCGTAATACCATTCTGCAAATTTGAGAGTTCCTTCAGACTTTTCATCTAGTCTATCAAATCTTGGAATATCTGAGGAAGTAGAAAACTGAAAGTTAAGTTTTAAATCTGTTTTTGTTGATAAAGGAATGAAAAACTTTTGTAATAAATCTGTTTGATTGTAACCCGTATTTTGTTGAATATTTTCATCTGGATTAGGCGTGGCTGTTGCACTGTAATAATCATTTGAATTTTCTGAATACTCAAACACTTTCCCCCAATCTTCAAAACCATGTAAGCGTTTTTTACCCATTTTTAAATCTCCAAAATCACTGTAAGAAATACTAGTAAAAGAGGCCCAGTTTTTTGTTCCTATTTCTACTGAAGCATTATTCGTAATTTCATTATTAATAGAAGAATAACGGTTAAAAAAACTAGAATTCACTTTAGTTTTTTTAGATATTTTTGGAGTTTTAGTGTAATAATGAATAACTCCTCCTAACGCATCTGAACCATATATAACGGAGGAAGGACCAAAAACAACTTCAGTTTTATCTAATTGATTTGGAGAAACAGTAATGGCATTTTGCAAATGACCTTTTCTGTAAATAGCATTATTCATTCTTACCCCATCTATCACTAACATAACTCTATTTGATTCCATTCCTCTTATTACTGGACTTCCTCCTCCCATTTGAGACTTCTGAACCTTAATCCCAGGGATAGCTGCAAGTAAGTCTGCTGATGTTTGAGGTGATAATTTAATAATTTCTTTTGCATTAATTACTGCGACTCTTTCAGCGACTCTGTTTGTTTTTGCATCTCTTTTAAATACAGATAAAACTACCTCATCTAGTTGTTCAGATTGTTTAGACAAGTATATAACGTATCCGTTGTTCTCTATGAGTCTTTTCTGGATACTTTTTATAGCGTATGAAATGTGTGAAAAAATTAAAATATCTTTAATTTTTACAGCAGAAATATCTACAACCCCTTCTTCGTTTGTTGAAGAATTAAAGTATGGATCTTCTGTATATACAGAAACATTGTAAATAGGTTTACCTGTTTCTTTATCAAGCACCTTTATTTCTTGTGCAGTGGATAAAAAAGGAAGTAAAAATAGTATAAAATATCCTATAGTTTTCATCTACGAAATACTGTTTCTAAAACTGCTAAAGATTTTGGTATTCTAAAACCGCCCAAATGTAATTCAAAATATCGAATTATTATCTGCAATAACTGTTGTCTTTCAGTTTTTGAAAAATTAATCTCCTCTATATCATCAAATTTTGTGCCTAACAGCCTTTTAAACTGAATTAATTTAATTCCTTTGATAATATCTGTTCCTTGATGATTGGTAAAGAGACCTTCTCTTAAATGAAACCCATCTTTTTGGGATTCTGAAAGATCAGGATAAAACCCTAAAAATTTTGTAAGGTTCATTAAAAATAAGAGATGAAAGTTAGAAATTTGATGATGTGAGTCAAACCAAATAAAAGAATTTTTTAGGTAGTCGTATAATAAATTGTTGTTCTCCTCCTCTTGGATTGCACTGGTTAATATTTCGGATATAAATAAAACTATAGACTGCTTAACAACAGAAGTATGAATAGTTTCATAAGAATGAATCACTTTAGCTTCACTAAGTATTTGAAGGGTTCTTTTTTCTTGATGTTTTGCAATGATCGAGAGCTGAGTTAAGGGCTGAAAATAGGCAGTTCTTAGCTTTCCTTTTTTTGATTTTAATATTCCTTTAAGAAGGTAGCTTACCAACCCAAGCTCTTTTGTGTAAAGTCTAGCTATTAAACTAGTATCACTGTATTTAATGGTACTTATAACAATGGCCTCGGTAGATATAATTCCCATTAATTAATGATTGCAATTTTTGTTGAAGATGTTTCTGAGGCATCTTCATTAGCTAACAGAACAATATATATTCCAGAGGCTACATTATTTCCAGCTAGATTTTTTTTATCCCAAATTACTTTACCACCTTGAAGCTCTTGTCCTTCAATTACATTGGTTTCATATACTAAATTACCGGCTATATCTAAGATTTTTACATTGGTTCCTTTGGGAAGGTTTGTGTCATTTCTTCCATCTATTGTGACTGTATTGTGAAATTTACGAACCGGATTAGGATATGCATAAACTTCTCCTAATGTCTCTCCAAAAGGAGCCACATTACTATTGTAGGCAACAATTCCCTTATCTGTTGCAAAAAATACTTTTCCAAATTCTTTGTCTACTGAAATTTTTGTAATTCTATCTGAAGGTAATGGTGAATTTTCTTTACTGAAAGTTGCTATTGTTGTTTGCCCATTTGGATTGGTGTAAGTAACTCCTCCATCCGATGTACCAAACCATTTATTATTTGCACCATCAACTGCAATAGCAGAAATATATTGATCTCCAAGTAATTTTTTTGCAATTCCATCCTCCTCAAAAATTACAGGCTGTGCATCAACTACATCAGCATCAAAAACACCTGATGCATTGCTAAAAACTACCAATCCAGAAATAGTTCCAATCCAAATTCTGTTGTCTGAATCTGATGCCAGACTAATAACTCTAAGATTTGGTAAACTTCCTTCAGTTGGGAGAGCAGTCAAAGATTTAATCCTTTCACCGTTTTGATTAAATGCTATGACACCGTCACCTCTTGTACCTATCCAAATAGAGTTATTTCTATCTGTTATTATTTCTGAAAGACCAAAAGATGAATTTGGTTTCACTGAGCTTATGTCATATTCGGTCCATGAACCATTTGAAAACTTTTTCAACTCATTAGATAAACCAATATTAGCGATCCATAAGTTTCCTTGATTATCAAATACAGAACCAGAAATTCTTACAGTTACACTATTAATTAATGGATTCGTTTCATAAATATCCTCTAAAGGACTATTCAAATTATTATAAAAATTAGTGATTTCGTCATTTTCAACAACAAATAAACCTCCTGTTTGATAGGTATTAATTTGATTGGTACTTCCAAAGCTGCTAATAAATGCTTTATTCTCATTATTTGGGTCTAGCGTAACATCCACAAATCCTGGAAAAGAATTGTCTAGATCATTTTCTTCTGTGAGCCAATTCTCTCCGTTGTAATGACTGTATCCTAGTTCAGGTTGAATTGGCGCCATAGTTGGCGTGTAACCCCCATAAACCACCCATAATTGGTTGTTTTTTGCTGTTACAGAAAAAACATCATTTGAAACTGGCCCTTCAGGATGAATTTCTTGAAAAATGATATCATCAGAAATTAATGATGATAAAATACCAAATTGTTTTGTGGCTAAAAAGAGTTGATTGTTTTCAGCAAAAGCAGTATTTAAAATATAATCAAAATTAATATCCGAATTATTTTGAAGTACTAAATCAAAATTAGTGCTGTAGACATTCACAGAACTATTGAGGACAACAGTTAAATTAGTTGATGACCCTTTTAAACTTATAATTGATGAAGAGTAATCTTCAATTAAAACTATCTCGTTTGTTTCTGTGACCTCAAACAGTTTTTTGTTTAAAGTGGTATAAATTTTACTATTAAAGATGATGATGTTTGTATAATTATTATTAACTGATGAAATTAAATTCCAATTATTAAAATCAATTAAATTCGCATTATTAAAATCTGCTTTATAAATACCTCTTTCAGTAGCAGCATAAATAAAATCATTAAGAACTACAATTTCATTTATTTTTACATCTGAAGAATTATTTCCTATAAAAAATGTATCTCCAAATTCTAATTGATCAATATTATATTCTATAATTGCAAATGAAGTGGATAAGTATAGCTTTCCTTGATATTCAAAAATATCATTTATACTTTTTTCACCTGTTTGATTAAAATTTAAGATATCTGCAGAAATTGTTATGCTACCATCAGAATCTACTACCTCTACCAATCCGTTTTTGTAACCAATTACCAATCTATCGCTTTGAGTACTAAAATGAATTGCTGAGGTGGTTTCTCCAGACAATCCTTGAACCGATGATAATTTTTTTATTTCTTGAGTTGTAAAATCATAGGTAAATATTGCATTGTCTGATAATGCATACAATATGTTTTCAGATTTTATAAAATCCTTTACATTGTTATAAGAAAAAAAATCTTCCCATGAATCACTATAATCAACTTGAGCAGAAATTAATGAGGTTGAGAAAATTAGAAAAACAAAGAGTCTTTTAATCATATAATTAAATTCGTTTCAAATATATTTATTTCTTCCTACAATAACGATAAATCCATTACATTAGTACAAATAATCATATACTATGGGTTTAGAAATTGAACGAAAATTTTTGATAAAAAAAAAAGAATTCAAAAAAGTTTGTCACAAGAAAAAACATATTATTCAAGGTTTTTTGAATTCAAATAAAAATAGAATTGTTAGAGTTCGTATTATTGATAATGAGGGATTCATAACTATCAAAGGAATTTCAGATAAAAGCGGAACTACTAGATTTGAATGGGAAAAAAATATTCCATTAAAAGAAGCCAAAGAATTAATGAATCTCTGTGAAAAGGGTATTATTGAAAAAACAAGGCACTATCATACATTTGGAGGAAATGTTTTTGAAATTGATGAGTTTTTAGGAACTAATGAAGGATTAATAGTTGCTGAAATAGAGCTATCTGACAAAAGTCAAGAATTCTTGAAACCTGACTATTTAGGAGAAGAGGTTACCAATGATAAAAGATACTACAATTCTAATTTGAGCAAGAATTCATACAAGAACTGGAAATAAAAAAACCTCGAACCTTGCAGTTCGAGGAAATTTAATAAATCTACCCCCTAAAATAAGATTTATTTACTTAAAGTTAACCATAAGTTAATACTTTAAGGCATTACAAATATATAATTTATTTGTTAACCACAAAGATTTAATTAAAAAAAATAGTATAAACAGGTATTAATACCCCTATGTATTTTTAAATTATCTAATATATAGGTAAATACTAGCATAATGGCATAAACTTCCTAGTAGGACAAAGACATGAAAAATAGCATGATTAAATTTAATTTTCTTAATTGAATAAATAATGGCTCCAATTGTATAAAAAACTCCACCAGTAAATAACAACTGTAATCCTTCGGTAGCTAAATTTTTAATTAATGGTTTTACAGCAAAAACTATTTGCCAACCCATTAAAACATAAATGATTGTTGACAGCTTATCAAACCTACCCGTGTAAAAAAGTTTTAAGATAACTCCTGTTAATGCAAAAAGCCAAGTAAAACAAAAAATAATCCATCCAATAGATCCCTGCAATACAATTAAAGTATACGGAGTATAGCTTCCAGCAATTAAAACATAAATGGCAGCATGATCAAATATATTTAACTTACGTCTTAATTTGGGGTCTTTAGCAGCGTGATAAAAAGTTGATGCTGCATAAAGAACAATTAAACTAAAACCATAAGTGACTAGACTTAATGGTTTCCAAAAACCTTCAAAATTAAATGATTTATAGATTAGAAAAGGAAAACCAATAATACTTAACAGAAGTCCAAAGCCATGTGTTAAAATATTTAATCTTTCCTCGTTTTCAGAATATTGGGGGTTTACATTTTTTTTCATTTACTTCTATTAGTGTCATTCATATATAACTCATCAGAAATCAATTCATTATATATAATTTGAAATAATTTATCCTTAATGGTATCTAAATCACTAAACTTTAACCCTTGGGTTTCAATAAATTTATGTTGTCTTATTCTAAAAGTGCCAATACCTCCTTTTAAAAAGTCCCAGGAAAAAAATCTTTTACAATCATAATAAGTCTGCGGCACTATTGGAATTTGATGTTCAATAGCTAAACTAAAAGCTCCATTTTTAAATGGTGCTAGTACAACGTCTTCAGTTGGCACCAATCCTTCAGGAAAAATTCCAATACTTACGCCATCTTTTAATCTTTTTTTCGCTCTCTCATAAACTCTTTTTCTACTAGTAGGACTACTCCTGTCTACCATGATGACCACTCTCTTATAAAAAAATCCAAATATTGGTATGTTAACTAGTTCTTTTTTACCAACAAATACAATAGGGTTTTTACTTAAAACAATCAAAACAAATGGATCCATCAGAGATGCATGATTGGGACAAAACATGTAACTCTTCTGTCTGTCTAATACCTGATCTATTTGTTTGTTTATTCTAAAGCCCATTCCATAAACTAAAACATGTGCCCAACCTCTAATCATCTTCCAAAAAGTAGAATAATAACTTTCCTTTGAAGTTAATATGAGTAAAAACGGAGACATTAGTAAGATTGTACTAGTTATTAAAATGTAAAACCAAAGTCTCCAAATTAACAATAAAGGTATTTTTATTAATTTCATAGTAACGAATGTAGTAATATTCTTTTGTTTGATTCCATTAATATTGAAATCAGTATTTTTGTGGTATCAAAACTCAACAATAATGTCAAGAATACTGACAGGTGTACAAAGTACTGGTACACCTCATTTAGGAAATCTTTTAGGTGCAATTTTACCTGCCATAGAGATGTCTAACAAGCCTGAAAATGATGCCTTTTTGTTTATAGCAGATATGCATTCATTAACTCAAATTAAAAATGGCGGAGAATTAAGAGAAAATACCTACAGCACAGCTGCAACTTGGCTAGCTTGTGGTCTAGATATTGAAAAAACAGTTTTCTATAGACAAAGTGATGTTCCTGAAGTAACTGAATTATCATGGTACTTAAGTTGTTTTTTTCCTTATCAACGATTGACCTTAGCTCACAGTTTTAAAGACAAATCTGACCGTTTGGCTGACGTAAACTCAGGATTATTCACTTACCCAATGTTAATGGCGGCAGATATTTTATTGTATGATGCTGAAATTGTTCCAGTTGGGAAAGATCAATTACAGCATCTAGAAATAACCAGAGATGTAGCAAATCGTTTCAATAATATTGTAGGTGATACATTAATTCCTCCCAATGCTAAAATTCAAGAAGAAACAAAATTAGTTCCGGGGACTGATGGTGAAAAAATGAGTAAATCTAGAAATAACATCATCAATATTTTCCTAACAGATAAGAAGTTAAGAAAACAAATCATGTCTATAAAAACAGATAGTAAATCTCTAGAGGACAAGAAAAACCCAGATAATGATACCATTTTTGCACTTTATAAGTTGTTAGCATCAAAAAGTGAAATTGCAGAAATGAGAATAAAATATGAAGGAGGAAACTATGGGTATGGTCATGCCAAACAAGAATTATATGAACTTGTTTTAGATAAATTTGCCATCATTAGAGAACGATATTCTTATTTTATGGAAAATAAGAATGAAATTGACAAAGCGCTAGACATTGGAGCACAAAAAGCAAGAAAAGTAGCCGGAGAAGTTTTAAATAGGGTGCGAAATAAAATAGGCTATTAAATTAATCTTAATTTATTTTTAGTGATTTTGCGATAGCTTCTAGCTCAAAAAGAAATTCTCTTTTATTCACTGAAGGGGCATATGTAAACCCTTCAACAACCAACAGTCTATCGTTTTTTTTGTCAATGATTGCATAATTTAAGAAAGGCCCTGCCATAAAATCATTTTTCACTTCCCACTTCCCTCTAGTCTCAAATGCATCATTCCCCAAAATTTCAGTTTTAGTGGTACGTGGGGTATAAGCAGCCTCTGTAATCATATACATCCCTTGTTTAGATCCTGGGATATATTTCTCTCCAATTTGATCTCTCATTGAAATTATATTATCTGGAGACATTGTTTGGTCATTCAGTGGCAGTGAATACACCAAAATATTGTTATTCCCTGCACCTCTGGCGATCCCACTTTTTAAATGTTGCCTTAACCATAAAAAATCGCCTGTATCATCAACTGTTTTAAATTCTTCTGGAATGGTAAGTGAAATATTTAATTTTTTTAATGTCTTATACATAGAATCGTTGACTCTTTTATTAAAAAAACTACGTTGCAAAACCTTTATATCGGACTCTTTAAAAGTTTGAATAATTTCACTCATGTGTTCTTTCAGAGAAGATAAAAGTCCCATTTTATCTTTAGCAGATAAGTAAATTAATGTCTGAGGATTAGCATATTTATTAGTTGTTTTTACATAACTCTCTTTATCACTTAACTCTATGACTAAAACATTTCTATTACTTCTCATCATAGAAGTGAAACCATTTGGAGCTACATGACCAACAGAAAGTGTCTTTTCTGGCTGGGGTAACCCAACCATTAACTCACCAAACGAATTTCTAATTTGATCACCAACGTCACCTGCCCACAAAGAACCTTTTGCTACAACAGTAACTTTATTAAATGCTCCGACGGATCTAGGTAAAACAACAGTATTATCCATACAAGAAATTAATAAATATGATAAACACAATACTGTTATACTTTTTTTCATTTTACTAGCTTTTAAATATTTTAAGTCTTTTCCCAGGCTTGATATTTTTAGTATCCCAAATATTGTTCCATTTTTTAATTTGATTCACAGAAACTTTTTCAAACTTCCTTGCGATGGTCCATAAAGAATCTCCTTTCTTAACAATATAAATTATTGGCTTACCTCTTGAAACACTACTTACTACTGATGTTTTTGACACTTTTGGAACACGAAGTCTTTTTGGATAAATACTTAAACGTTGTCCAATTCTTAAATTATTATTTTTAAGTCCGTTCCATCTTTTTATATCACTGACTCTGACTCCATACTTGTAGGCAATTTTACCTAAATAATCACCATTTTTAACTCGATATCTAATTCTCTTATCCATCTCAAAATATTGAGGCAAGGGTTTTTCCCTTTTGGCCATATCTGAATTTACCAGAGTGTAAAGAGCTTCTTCATTTTTCAAAAAATTACCAACTTGTTTTGTTGGTATTCTAAGGGAGTAATTTCTGTCTTTTACATACGGTATGATATCTAATTTATATTCTGGATTAAGTAATTGTAGCATTGCAGTTTCTATTCCTGTTTGTTCGGTAATCTGATCAAAACTTACTGTTTTTTTCACTAAAATGGTATCCGTTTCAAAATAGTGAATTTTAGGAGAAATACCTGTTAACCCGTGTTCTTGAGCGTACGTAAATAAATACATTGTTGCATAAAAAGCAGGAACATAACCAGCTGTTTCTCGTGGTAGAAATGGTCTGATGTTCCAGTAATTTTTATAACCTCCTGATCTTCTAATAGCCTTACTTACATTTCCTGGCCCTGAATTGTATGCTGCAAGTGCCAAATCCCAGTCTCCAAATATTTTATATAAATCATTCAGATAGTTACACGCGGCAATTGTTGCTTTGATTGGATCTTGTCTTTCATCTACGTATGAACTTACCTTTAAGTTGTATTGTTTTCCTGTTGGATACATGAATTGCCAAAGCCCAGTTGCACCAACCCTAGATTTTGCTTTGGGTTTTAGGGCAGATTCTACTAAAGCAAGATATTTCATCTCTAGAGGAATATCAAATTGATCTAAATACTTTTCAATCATTGGAAAATAATATGCCGCCCTAGCCATAAAATTTGGATAATATTTTCTTCTGTTTTTTAAGTACGATTTAATAATTTTTTCTAAAGCAGGATTATAGGCAAGATGAAAATGAGTAGTTTCATTGATTAAAACAAGTCTCTCTTTTAACAAAGTGACATCCAAAGGTGTTTCTGAAACATCTGTAGTATCTGTATTAGAAATATAGTACTCCTTAATTTCGTCCATAAAGACAGACTGAACTTGGTTCTCTAAAACTAAACTATCTATAAGAGCAATGTCTTGAGTTGTGTATAGCCTCTCTCCTAAGAGTTGTTTTAAAGAATCTTTATTAATAAAAACACTGTCTATTTTAACTTGTGAAATAGCAAATGTTGAAAGTAAAAAAAGGAATAAAAAATAATGTTTTTTCATCTATTAAAATTGTAATTCTACACCAATTGGGCAATGATCGGAATGTTTAGCATCAGGTAAAATGAAAGCTCTAGAAATAGCATCTTTTAGTGGAAGTGAAACCATATTATAATCTATTCTCCAACCTTTATTGTTAGCTCTAGAATTAGCTCTATAACTCCACCAACTATAATGATGTGGTTCTTTATTTAGATGACGAAAACTATCTATAAATCCATTCTCTATAAAGTTTCCAATCCATTCTCTTTCCTCTGGTAAAAAACCAGAAACCCCCTTCATTTTTGGATTGTGTATATCAATAGCTTCATGACAAATATTATAATCTCCACAAACAATCAGGTTTGGAATTTCTTTTTTTAAATTTATCAGATAATCTCGAATTTGAGCCATATAATTAAACTTAAAGTCAAGTCTTTCTTGATTTGTGCCTGAGGGTAAATACATACTCATCACAGAAACATTGTCAAAATCTACTCGAAGGTTTCTACCCTCAAAATCCATAGTTTCAATCCCAGTTCCATATTCAATATGGTTTGGTTTTTCTTTACAAAAAATTGCAACTCCAGAATAGCCTTTTTTTTGCGCAGAAAACCAATATTGATATGGATAACCTGCCAAGTCAAATCCTTCTGAGGGTACTTGCTCTTTGTTTGCTTTTGTTTCTTGAATACAAATAATGTCTGGATTAGCAGCTTTTAACCACTCTAGAAAGCCTTTTTTAATAGCTGCTCTGATTCCGTTAACATTGTATGAGATAATTTTCATAACATCAATTTATAAATTCATTTCTGGAATTTCACCCTCAACTACTAGCATTCCTTCAGTAGCATTTTTAATCTCCTCAACACTAACTCCAGGAGCTCTTTCTAATAAACAAAAATGATTGTTTTTAATTTCAAGAACAGCTAAATTTGTTACTACTTTGGTTACACATCCTACACCAGTAAGAGGTAATGAGCATCTTTTTAATAATTTAGATTCACCACGTTTATTGGTATGCATCATAGCAACAATAATATTTTCTGCAGAGGCTACTAAATCCATAGCACCGCCCATCCCTTTTACCATTTTACCAGGGATTTTCCAATTGGCAATATCTCCATTTTCAGATACTTCCATAGCTCCTAAAATTGTTAAATGGACATGTTTTCCCCTAATCATAGAGAAACTAGTTGCAGAATCAAAAAAACTTGCTCCAGGCATTGTAGTTATTGTTTGTTTACCTGCATTAATAATATCTGCATCTTCTTCTCCCTCAAAAGGAAATGGCCCCATTCCAAGAACACCATTTTCACTTTGAAATTCTACCTCAATATCGTCTCTTACAAAATTGGCAACTAGCGTAGGTATCCCAATACCTAAATTTACATAATAACCGTTTTTTACTTCTTTTGCTATTCTTTTAGCTATTCCGTTTTTATCTAACATAACTAACTTCTTTGTCTAACGGTTATTTGCTCTATTCTTTTTTCAAACTTCTCTCCTTGAAAAATTCGTTGTACAAAAATCCCCGGTGTATGAATTTGATTTGGGTCTAACACGCCTAAAGGAACTAATTCCTCTACCTCTGCAACAGTAATAGTTGCAGCTCCGCACATTAATGGATTAAAGTTACGAGCAGTTCCTTTAAATATTAGATTCCCTGCTTCGTCACCTTTCCATGCTTTTACAAAAGCAAAATCTGCTTTATAAGCCATCTCTAAAACGTGCATTTTTCCATTAAAAACTCTTGTTTCTTTTCCATCTGCAACTTCGGTACCATAACCAGCTGGTGTATAAAATGCAGGAAAACCTGCTTGAGCAGATCTACATTTTTCTGCTAAAGTTCCTTGTGGAGTTAATTCAACTTCTAATTCTCCTGATAACATTTGGCGCTCAAATTCATCATTTTCCCCCACATAAGAAGATATCATTTTCTTAATTTGCTTATTTTGTAATAACAATCCAAGTCCAAAATCGTCAACCCCTGCATTGTTAGATATACAAGTAAGATTTTTTACTCCCTTTCTGGCTAACTCTGCTATAGCATTTTCTGGAATACCACATAAGCCGAAACCTCCCAACATAAACGTCATATGATCTGAAACACCTTTAAGTGCTTCTTCAATGCTATCTACTTTTTTATTAATCATGCTAATTATTTTGTATTGTCTTTAATACTTGTGTCATTTATAATGTTAAAAATCTATATCGTCGTCTTCAGGTATTATTTTCTTGGAATTTTTATCTTTAATTGAAGAGTCTTTCCCGCAGGTTGTAATTATCCCAATACTCTCCGGTTTTTCAAAGTCTTCTTGACTAATATTTAAAGAAGTATCTGCATACACTTTTTTCATAAATAAAGCCCAAGTAGGCAAAGACATGGTAGCTCCTTGACCTTCTGCTATATTTTCAAAATGTACAGCTCTATCTTCACCACCTGTCCAAACACCTGTTGCTAAATTTGGCACAACACCCATAAACCACCCATCTGTATGGTTTTGAGTTGTTCCTGTTTTACCCGCTATTGGGTTGGTAAATTCGTAAGGGAACCCAGTAATAATATCTTTGTAGTAGTGTTCCGAAGTTCGAAGCCTTACTCCAGATCCTGCTGTAGTTACCCCCTTCAATAATTCTAATACAACATAGGCGGATTCTTCACTTAATACCTCATTGGTTTTTGGAGTAAAATCTGCTAAGACAGTTCCATTTTTATCTTCAATTCGTAGTAACATATTGGGTTCTACACGCATTCCTTTATTGGCAAATGTGGCGTATGCTCCAGTCATTTCCATAAGTGATAATTCTACAGAACCAAGGGCAATTGAAGGTGATTTAGGGATTCTACTTTCTATTCCTGCAGATTTAGCTAAACGTACAACATTTAACGGCGTAACCATATCTATTAATCTTGCAGATATTACATTGATTGATTTTGCTAAAGCAGACTTTAGTGTTATTTCTCCCCCATACTTTTCTCCAGAATTCTTAGGAGTCCAAGCTTCTGGTATTCCAAACCTTCCTTTTGGTATTGTATAAGGTGTGTTTGGAAACTTTTCACATGGAGACAAACGTAATTGATTAATTGCTGTTGCGTATACAAATGGCTTAAATGTAGAACCAACTTGTCTTTTCCCCTGATCTACGTGATCATATTTAAAATATTTATGGTTGATTCCTCCAACCCATGCTTTAATATGACCAGTCTGTGGCTCTATAGATAACAACCCTGATCTCAAAATAGTTTTGTAATATTTAATAGAATCATTTGGAGACATAATGGTATCTACCTCTCTTTGATCATTCCATGAGAAAACTCTCATGTCTGTTGATGCATTAAAAGCTGAATCTATTTGTTTGACTGAATATCCATTTTTTTTCATCCTTCTGTAACGTTCAGATCTTTTTCTTGCTCTTTTATAGATGGCGTCGATTTGTTCTTCCTCTAAATCATAAAATGGAGCTGTTTCATTTTTTTGTTGCTCTTTAAAAAAGTACTTCTGTAGATTTGATATGTGTTCTTGAACAGCCTCTTGAGCATATTGTTGCATTCTAGAATCTATGGTTACAAAAATCTTTAGCCCGTCTCTATTTATGTTGTATGATTCTCCGTTGGGTTTTGGGTTGTTTTTTGTCCATTTTTTAAGATAGTCTCTCAGATACTCTCTAAAGTATGTTGCTAACCCATCATTATGACTTTCTGGTGTAAAGTTTATTTTAAGTGGCAACTGTTGTAATGAATCCTTTTCTTTTTGAGTAATAAATTCATTTTTTGCCATCTGTGCAAAAACAACATTTCGTCTTACAAGAGATTTCCCTTTTGAAATTTCTCTATTGGGATTAAACTGTCTTGGGTTTTTTAGCATAGCAACCAAAATAGCTGATTCTTGAATATCTAAGTTTTTAGGTTCTTTACCAAAATATATTCTTGAAGCTGAACGAATCCCTATGGCATTAAAAAGGAACCCTTGAGTATTCAAATACATGGCAACTATTTCATTTTTGGTGTATTGACGTTCTAATTTAGTTGCAACTATCCATTCCTTTACTTTTTGAGTTAATCTTTTTAATGTACTACTAGATCCTCCTTTGTTAAATAGATTTTTTGCCAACTGTTGGGTAATAGTACTGGCACCACCTCCTTTACCAAGTTTTACAATAGCCCTTGCCAATCCTCTGAAATCAATTCCTGAATGTTCATAAAATCGCTCATCTTCAGTAGCAATTAATGCGTTTACTAAGTTCTCTGGTAAATCACTAAATCCAACAGGAGTTCTATTTTTAAATGCATATTTACCCAATGTTACTCCATCTGATGAAATAACTTCTGTTGCTAAATTTTTTTCTGGATTTTCTAATTCTTCAAATGTTGGTAATTCTCCGAAAATACCCCAAGAAGCTAATAAAAACACTAATAAAATAGAGGCAAAACCACCTAATACGATTATCCAAAATCGTTTGATATATTTTTTAAAATTTGTTTCTTTCTTTTTTGCCATGCTAGTTTACTTTTTCAATTCTAAAGCCAACATCAGATATTCCATGTAATTCTTTGATTCCATCAATGCTTCCGTTTTTTCTCATGGCTTGAGAAATTGACACATTATAATTTCCTGAAAATGGAAAAATAATTTTTTCTTTAAAAAAGAGTTTGTTGTGTTTAATGTCAGATATCCCTTCGCCTAAGAATTTTCCATTCTTATCAGCCATTTCATATTGTAGCGTATCTACAATTTTCTTGCCATTAGGGAAGTTAATACTTGAAATTATATACAAATTACTGAATTGGTATTGATTGCTATTTCTAATATTAATAAACAGATTATTTTTTGATATGGTATCTGTAATTTCAAAATTAAAATTAATTGGATTATCTTGAGACCAACTGTTGTCAGTAATAGATTTATACTCATCAAAAACTCTATTGGAATCACAGGATATAAATAACACTCCCAAAACAAGAATTAATATTATTCTACTATTGATTTGTATTGGCATTTGGTTTTGGTTTTCTTCTTCTCGTATTCTGTGTATTAGCCTGACTATTGTTATTTCTTTTTTGATGGTTTGATTTATTACTTTTTTTTGACTTATGACCTTTTTGGTTATTTTGGGATTGATAGGATACGACACCAGATGAAACTTTTTTTCTTTTTTTATTTCTGTTCCTTCTTCTGTTCTTCTTTGGTGTATCAAATCTTGTAAGGCTGTCTTGGCCAACTACGTTTTCAAAATCTACAGCAACCACTTCCTCTATCTCAGATTCATAATCTTCAAGCGGAATTGAAACTTCATTTTTATTATTTAAATCTATGATCTCTTGAACTTGTTCTAAACTTAATTTATACCATTTAGATCTATTTTCTTTGTAAGTATACCAGATTAATTTTTTAAAGATGTCCATTTTAACAAATTCGGCATCTCCACTTTCTGTTTTTAAAATTTTCTCTTGCTTTGGGAAATCATTTAAGGCATCCAAATAAGTATCTAACTCAAAATTTAAACAACACTTTAATTTTCCACATTGACCAGCTAATTTTAATGGATTTAAAGATAATTGCTGATAACGAGCAGCAGATGTTGTTACCTTTCTAAAATCTGTGAGCCAAGTAGAACAACATAATTCCCTACCACAAGAACCCACTCCTCCCAAACGAGCAGCCTCTTGTCTAGATCCTACTTGCTTCATTTCTACTCTAATTGAAAAGGCTCCAGCTAGATCTTTAATTAATTGCCTAAAATCTACTCTAGCCTCTGCAGTATAGTAAAACGTTGCCTTGTTTCCATCTCCTTGAAATTCAACATCTGATAATTTCATTTTCAAGCCCAATCTTCCTAATATTTCTCTACCTCTTTTTTGGGTTTCTAGCTCACGATTTCTTGCTTTCTCCCATATTTCAATATCTCTTTGCGAGGCTTTTCTGTAGATTTTTTTTATCTCTTCACTATCAATAGATATTTTTCTTTTTTTCATTTGTACTTTCACTAGTTCTCCTCCTAACGAGACAACACCAATGTCATGTCCTAGAGAACTCTCAACAGCTACAACATCTCCCATGGAGATTGATAGTTTTTCTGTATTCTTAAAAAAGTGCTTACGCCCATTTTTAAAACGCACTTCATAAATATTAAAAGGAGTTTCATTTCCTGGCAAAGTCATATTTGACAACCAATCAAAAACAGATAACTTTTCGCAACCTCCTGAAGTACAGGCCCCGTTGCTTTTACACCCTCTTGGTTTACCATCTTCTCCTGTACCACAACTTCCACATGCCATAAAGTAATATATATATATTTAAAAGCCTAGGCTTCTTATTGTTTTTACTAATTTTAAGCTAAATAAACTTCACTTAACTTTTTTATCATGATTACACCTAATCTAAAAAGTTGTTAATTGTAATGCTTGATTATTTTATTTAACGAGTAAATATACGGAAACTATCACAATGATTTTATTGCAAAAAGTATAAAAAAAATCACTTGAATTCTTTCAAGGCAAAAGACATTTTCTAGTTTTTAAACAAGAGCTTTTCTGATCGTCCTTTTTTAAATATTTTGTTACTAGCATGGCTCCCTTTTCGGAGTTTTTTTTGTTCTTCGTATGGCAATTGAATAATCTCTTGACATTCTGCTGAACAAGTTGTTTCCATCTTTTCTGAACAATCTTTACACTGAATAAACAATAGATGGCAGGCTTCATTAGCACAATTAACGTGAACATCACACGGTGAGCCACATTGGTGACAATTAGCAACAACATGATCTGAAATTTTTTCTGCTCTTCGGTGATCAAACACAAAATTTTTCCCTAAAAATTTATTTTCTAAATGCTCAGATTTTACTTGTCTGGTATACTCAATAATGCCTCCCTCTAATTGAAAAACATTTTTAAATCCCTTGTGTTTATAATATGCTGAAGCTTTTTCACAACGAATACCACCAGTGCAATACATCAATAAGTTTTTATTTTCTTTATTCTTTTTTAAGTCTTCTTCAATAATGTCTAATGAATCTCTGAAGGTATCTACATCTGGAGTTATTGCTCCATCAAAATGGCCAATTTCACTTTCATAATGATTCCTCATATCTACACAAATAGTATTGGGATCCTCCAACATTTTGTTAAATTCCTTAGCATTTAAATGAATGCCTTTGTTTGTTACATCAAAAGTGTCATCATTTAGGCCGTCAGCAACAATCTTGTTTCTAACTTTTATTTTTAATTTTAAAAACGATTTATTATGCTGTTCAATAGCTACGTTTAATCGAATATTATTCAAAAAAGAAATGGTATCTAACTGATTTTTTAATTCCAAAAAATTCTCAGAAGGAACAGATATTTGAGCATTGATACCTTCATAGGAAACATAGGTTCTACCCAACACATCCAAAGTCTGCCATTCTAAAAATAATTTATCTCTAAATAATTGTGGATTTTCTATCTTATGGTATTGATAGAATGAAATTGTGATGCGGTCTTTTCCAGCCTCATCTATTAATGCAGCGCGTTCATTAGCGCTTAACTTATTGTACAGTTGCATGCTATACCAAATTCGTTAAACAATCTATTTTTGTCTATTACAGACTCTTACCTGCAAAACTACCACAATTTTTAATAGCACGTTGAAAATTCAACATTTCCTTTGTATTTGAAAAATTTTTAAATTTTATTTATTTCTTACCACTATTAATTGAAGTCTTCAGGACATTTTTTAGCATCTTTGTATCTTCATTATTAAAAATCCGTGAATTGGGTCTCGAAATAATACCATCACGAAAAAAATTAAACTAGTATACTATGAAAATCGCTTTAGTAGGTGCTACCGGAATGGTAGGAAATGTAATGCTTCAAGTTTTAGCAGAGAGAAACTTTGAGATGACTGAATTAATACCTGTAGCATCCGAGAGATCCGTTGGAAAACATATTTCATTCAAAAATAAAGAGTACACTATTGTTAGTTTACAAGATGCCGTAAACAAACAACCAGATATTGCATTATTTTCTGCTGGTGGCGATACTTCTCTAGAATGGGCTCCTAAATTTGCAGCTGTTGGAAGTACAGTTATCGATAATTCTTCTGCTTGGAGGATGGATCCAGAAAAAAAACTAGTTGTACCTGAAATTAATGGTGATGTTTTATCTAATAACGATAAGATTATTGCCAACCCAAATTGCTCTACCATTCAATTAGTAATGGCACTAGCTCCATTGCACCAAGAGTATACCATGAAACGTGTTGTTATTTCAACATACCAATCTGTTTCTGGAACTGGAGTAAAAGCAGTGCAACAATTAGAAAATGAGGAAGCAGGAATTGAAGGTGAAATGGTATATCCTCATCCCATCGGAAGAAATGCATTACCACATTGTGATGTTTTTCTTGAAAATGGCTACACAAAAGAGGAAATGAAATTAGTAAAAGAACCTAAGAAAATCTTAGGAGATGATAGATTTTCTATAACAGCAACAGCCGTAAGAATTCCAACAGCAGGTGGGCATTCAGAAGCTGTAAATATTCAATTTGAACATGATTTTGAGATTGAAAAAGTTCGAAAATTATTACGTGAGTCTCCTGGAGTCATCGTCCAAGATAACGTGAAAGAAAACATCTATCCTATGCCAATTACAGCTCATCAAAAAGATGAAGTTTTTGTGGGAAGAATTCGAAGAGACGAATCTCAAGAAAACTCCTTAAATTTGTGGATCGTTTCTGACAACCTTAGAAAAGGAGCAGCTACAAATGCTGTGCAAATAGCAGAATATTTAGTAGAAAAAAAAATTATATAAATTCATGAGTACATTTCATAAATTATCTATCAAAAATTACATTCAAGAAACCGCAAATGCGGTTTCTCTTGTTTTTGATATTCCTGAAAATTTAAAAACTAATTTTTCTTTTAAAGCAGGCCAATATCTTACACTAAAAACCATGATTAATGGAAATGAAATACGTAGAGCCTATTCAATTTGCTCTACTCCTCATAGTGGAGATTTAAAAGTAGCAATAAAAACTGTTGAAAATGGCATTTTTTCTACTCATGCAACCTCAAAATTGAAAGTTGGTGATATTTTAGAAGTTCACGAACCTGAAGGGAAGTTTATTTTAGAACCTTCAAAGAGTAATAACTACATTGGCATAGCTGCTGGTAGTGGTATTACTCCTGTTTTATCTATGATTAAAACTGTATTAGAAAAGGAGCCTTCATCATCTTTTACACTAGTATACGGTAATAAATCATCTGAAGAAACTATGTTTAAATCTGAATTAGATGAACTATCTGGGTCTTATGGCAGCCGATTTAATTTACATTATATTTTAAGTAGACAAAGAGAAGAGGGATCTTTATTTGGTCGAATTGATAAAGGGCATACAAATTATTATATAAAAAATATCTATAAAAATTGGTCATTTAAAACTGCTTTTTTATGTGGCCCAGAAGAAATGATTAACACCGTTTCTAATACATTAATAGAGAACGGCTTCAAAGAATCTCAGATACTATTTGAACTGTTTACAGCTACAGTTAATGAAGAAAGTGTTTCTGAGATTAAAGATGGTTTTTCTGAAGTAAGCGTGTTGCTTGATGATGAAGAAATTTGTTTTACCATGAAGCAAACAGACGACATTTTAGCAGCAGCATTAAGAAATAATATAGACGCCCCGTATTCATGTCAAGGTGGAGTTTGCTCAAGTTGTTTAGGTAAAGTTACAGAAGGAAATGCTGTTATGGTTAAAAACAGTATCCTTACAGATCAAGAGGTAAATGAAGGGTTTATATTAACCTGCCAAGCGCACCCCACAACTCCAAAAATTTCGATTGACTATGATGATGTTTAAAAAAAAGTATCTTTAGCAAATGGATATTTATCATGTAAAAAATGCAATATTATTTGGGTTCTTTCTTTCGTTTATGATTGGCCCCGTGTTTTTCATGTTAATTCAAACAAGCATTTTAAAAGGAGCTAGAGCAGCAATCGCATTTAATTTAGGTGTTATTTTAGGAGATGTAGCATTTATTGTAATTGCTTATTTTGGAAGTAGACATTTACTAGAAAGGATTAAAGATGACCCCAGGTTATTTTTCATTGGAGGTCTAATTTTAATTGTCTATGGAACAATTACCTATTTAGACAAATCTGAGAAAAAAGAACTTCAAGAATCTTTCAATTTATCTACTAACATCAACTATTTCAAGCTAATTTTAAAAGGGTTTTTACTAAACTTTATCAATATTGGAGTTCTAGCACTATGGCTTGGGTTAATTGTAGTTATTGGACCGGCGCTAGATATGAATCCCACATCAATTTTTTATTATTTTACAATAATTATCACTAGTTATTTTATAACTGACCTAGGTAAAATTATTTTAGCAAAACAGCTAAAAAATAAAATGACTCCTTTGGTGGTTTACCGATTAAAAAGAATAATGGGAGTATTGCTAATTGTATTTGGAGTTGGACTTATGTTGAAGGGCTTTCTTCCTAAAGACAATAAAATCAACACATTATTAGAACAAGTTGATAAGAAATAAAAAGTGATAATTTATCACTTTTTATTTCTTATTAATTTCTTTTATTATCAGCTGGATAGATATCAGCCATTAATTTAGACGGATCTATTTCTACAGAACTAACCTCTTTTGTCACGTCAAATTTATAGACAGGGTGTGTCCAAGACCAATCTTTTAAAATTGTTGCGCTTGTTGGCTTATTCCCTCTCATCATTTGTAAAGGAATATTAAAATCTTCTGAAGAGCCATCTTTATAAGTTACTCTAACATCTATAGGCATTGGCATTTTACCATGCCTTTGTAAAATAATTTTTTTGTTCCCAAAACCTCGAACACTGTAATCAATTGTATGAGTGGTTTGTGTCCATTCATTTAGATACCAGTCTAAATGAATTCCAGAAACTTTCTCCATAGATCTTTTAATATCATTTGGTGTTGGGTGTTTAAAACTAAAATCATTAAAGTATTTTTTAAGTCCTTTCTCAACATTCTCTTTCCCTATGATATACTCTAATTGAGACAAAAACATACTCCCCATACTATAACTAGCGGTGCTATAAGAAGAATTTAAATGGTATCTGTCTGCATGGGTCGTCAGTGACTCCTCTTTTCTGTAAGAAATCATTTTAAAATACCTATTGTAAGACCCTAAATGAGGATTTTCTAACTGTTTGTCTAAAATTTTATTACTTGCAATATTAGAGATGTAGGAGGTAAACCCCTCATCCATCCAGGGATGCTTACTTTCATTACTCGCTAACAGAAACTGAAACCAAGTATGAGCCATTTCGTGCGATGTAACTCCAAACAAACTATTGAAACTTCTTTTACCAGTAATTAACGTTGACATTGCATACTCCATGCCTCCATCACCTCCTTGTATTACAGAGTATTGTTTGTAAGGATACTGACCAACACTTTCACTGAAAAAACTCATTAACTGAGCTGTTTTTGGTTGTAAATCTTTCCAATTTTTTAAATACTTTTCATCTAAGTTTTTTTTATAAAAAAAATGTAAATCAATTCCATTGGCTGTTTTTAGAATGTCATGATTGTAATCTGGATCTGCGGCCCACATAAAATCATGAACATTTGGTGCTTTAAAATGCCAACTTAATTTTTCACCTTTTGATTTTTTTAATTTTTTTGATTTGTCTTCATACCCATGACCAATTTCTTGGGGATTTTGTAAATATCCGGTTCCACCTATTGTGTAATTTTTATCGATATGAATAGTCACATCAAAATCTCCCCAAACACCATGAAACTCTCTTGCTATATAAGGAGGTGTATGCCAGCCCTCAAAATCGTACTCTGCCATTTTGGGGTACCATTGTGCCATGGATAGTGCTACACCCTCTTTATTGGTTTGGCCAGTTCTTCTTATTTGTTTGGGAACCTGAGCATTATATATCATTTTTAATGTTGAACTCTCTCCTGGATTTATGGGTTTATCTAGTGTTACCTCTAAGATGGTTCCAACTACTTGGAAAGTTACATTTTTACCATCTTGAGTTAAAGAATTAACCTTTATAAAACCTATTTCTTCTGGCTTAAGTTTACTAATTCTATCTCTTACTCTTCTATCTGGGTCTTGAATGTTTCTAGAACGAACATCCATCTGTGAATTTGGCTGAAAAGCATTAAAATATAAATGATAAAAAACTCGAGTTAGTTTATCTGGTGAATTATTTGTGTAAACTAATTGCTGTGTCCCTTTATATTGAAAATTTGTAACATCAACATCTATATCCATCGTGTAATCTACATGTTGTTGCCAATAATTTGATTTTGAATCTTGTTGACTGTAAGAGTTCATGCAAATAAATAACGTAAGTATTATAATTATTTTTTTCATGGGTAATTATTTAATTAAATATATCTTTAAATTGATGAGTTGATTTTAATCTAACACCTTTATTTGTATGGTGAACTGTACAAATCTCTGTGTAAGCATCATGTTCTAAAAACAAAAAGTATTCATTGTCTGCAGCTATGTTTAAGAAGTGTTCTTTCTCTTTAATTGTTAATAAAGGTCTTGTATCATAACCCATTACGTAGGGTAGAGGTATGTGGCCAATTGTAGGAAGTAAATCTGCCATAAAAACAAGTGTTTTCCCTTGATAAATAATTTTTGGCAACATTTGTTTTTCTGTATGACCATCCATTTTTAAAATTTCAAATCCTAATTCTTTAAGTGGGTTTTCTGACACAAAATTCAATTGTCCACTTTCTTGAATTGGAAAAATATTTTCTTTTAAAAATGAAGCTTTTTCTCTTGGGTTTGGGTTAACTGCCCAGTCCCAATGTTCATTGTTGCTCCAAAAACGTGCAATTTTAAAAGCTGGCTCAAAACCTGTTTTATCTTTGTTCCATTGAATAGCTCCTCCGCAATGATCAAAATGTAAATGCGTTAAAAAAACGTCTGTAATGTCATTTCTGTGAAAACCATACTTAGCAAGAGAGAGATCTAATGAATGATCACCAAATTGATAGTAGTATCCGAAAAATTTAGCTGATTGCTTATTCCCCATACCTGTATCAATTAAAATGAGTCTTTTACCATCTTCAATCAATAAAGATCGCATGCCCATATCTATCATGTTATTCGAATCTGCTGGATTAGTTTTATGCCAAATAGTCTTAGGCACTACTCCAAACATGGCTCCTCCGTCTAACTTGAAATTTCCTGTTTGTATAGGATAAATTTTCATTGAAAACAAAGATGCAGAAAAAACATCAATGTTGTGTTAAGAAATATCTTAAAAAAACTTGTGTCATAAAAAAAGGCAACACTTCTTAGTGCTGCCTTTGTATAATTACATAAAATTCCCCCAAATTTTATTGCTATTAATTACATCAAATTAACGATTTATTTGATTTTACACGTCTCAATATTCGCCAATAGGTTATATTTTATAGTTAATTGGTTTGATTAAATAGGTGAAAGGATTTGTTTTGTAAAAAAATAAGCATTGTAAAACAATGCTTATTTTTTGAGGTGTCGAGCGGATTCGAACCGCTGTAGATGGTGTTGCAGACCACTGCCTAGCCACTCGGCCACGACACCCTTTAAAGATTGCAAATTTACATCAATTATCTAGTATTCCAAGCTTTTTTGAACTTAACGTTCTTTTGAAAGAATTATCGCAACTTCTTGAACATTTCCTCCAATTGGTGGATTTAATTTAGCAACACTTACTGTTGCACTAGTTATCATTTCTAATTCTAAAAAAAATCGATCTAAAATTCTTCTAGCAACTTCTTCCAGCAACTTAGATCGAATGCTCATTTCCTCTTTTACGACGTAATTTAAATGTACATAATCTACGGTATCATTTAAATTGTCAGTTACCGAAGACTTATCTAAATTGGCGCTAACCTGAACATCTACACGATACCAAGAACCAATTTTAGCTTCTTCCTCCAAACACCCGTGATTTGCATATAATTTTATATTATTAACCTGTATTTTTCCCATTGTTTATATTTTTTCCCACATTTTTTGAGAATTTAACCTAAAAGATCCAAGATGGTTAAAATTACACTGATCAGGGGATATAATGGATAAAAAAGATTCTTGACTTTTATTGTTATAAAGGTGATAAGTTTCTCCTATGATGGGCTCAAAATTAAATTTAGCATTATAAACTAAATCGTTATAAGTAAACTGTTCCATCATTTCCTTGTACTCCTTTCTTAACTCATCAAACTTGCTTTTAAATTGTTTGTTTACTCTATCTACACCGTCATTTCTCCATGTTGCTGTGTTCAGTGGCTTTATTACCGGAGAACTTGCGCTAGTAGCATAAGGTATCACAGCTGCATTGTATTGCTGTGTATCTTCGTCAAAAACTACTAAATCTGGTTTCTTTGCCATTAAAACTGTTTAAGATTTCAAAATTACTACAAATAATTTTTTTTTTTCTTAAAGTAATCAAAATTATAATGCCCAAGAAATCCGCTTATTTTGTTTAATTTTGTGAACTCAATTTTAGTTGAAACTCGATGTCTGAAGAAAAAAAATCACTCAATTTTATTGAGCAAATTATTGAAGAAGATTTGGCAAACGGAATGCCAAAAGAAAATCTACGTTTCCGGTTCCCTCCAGAACCGAATGGATATTTACACATAGGACATACAAAGGCCATTGGAATTAGTTTTGGATTGGGAGAGCAGTATAATGCTCCTGTAAACTTGCGTTTTGATGACACAAATCCTGCAAAAGAAGAACAAGAATATGTTGATGCCATTAAAAATGACATTACTTGGTTAGGGTATCAGTGGGCAAACGAATTGTATTCTTCAGATTATTTTCAACAACTATATGACTGGGCCATTTTGATGGTTAAAGAGGGTAAAGCCTATGTAGATAGTCAATCATCAGAGGAGATGAGAGAACAAAAAGGAACTCCAACAGAGGCAGGAACAAATAGCCCTTTTAGAAACAGGTCTGTTGCTGAGAATCTTGATTTATTTGAAAAAATGAAAGCAGGAGAGTTTCAAGAAGGAGAACATATCTTGCGTGCTAAAATTGATATGGCAAGTCCAAATATGTTACTTCGTGACCCTATAATGTATAGAGTTTTATACAAAGAACATCATAGAACAGGAAACGATTGGAATATTTACCCAATGTACGATTGGACTCATGGAGAGAGTGATTATATAGAGCAAATTTCACATTCTTTATGTTCACTTGAGTTTAAACCTCATAGAGATTTATACAATTGGTTTAGAGATCATGTGTATGAATACGGAAAAGAACAATTCCCAACACCTCCAAAGCAACGTGAATTTTCTCGTTTAAATTTAAGCTACACCATTATGAGTAAGCGTAAATTAATGCGATTGGTAGAAGATGGTGTGGTTTCTGGATGGGACGATCCAAGAATGCCAACTATTTCAGGATTAAGAAGAAGGGGGTATACTCCAGCATCAATTAAAAGTTTTATTGAAACTGTTGGAGTTTCTAAACGAGAAAACATCATTGATGTAGCATTATTAGAATTTAAAATCCGTGAAGATTTAAACAAAACTGCCAAAAGAGTCATGGGTGTTTTAGACCCTGTAAAAGTTGTTATTACAAATTACCCAGAAGATAAAGAAGAAGTTTTAGATGCAAGTTATAATGACTATGAAGACGGTTTTGGATCTAGAGAAGTGCCTTTTTCAAGAGAACTCTATATAGAAAAAGAAGATTTTAGAGAGGAAGCAAATAAAAAATTCTTCCGCTTAAAATTAGGAAAAGAGGTTCGCTTAAAGAACGCCTATATTATCAAAGCAGAAAGTTGTAAGAAAGACAACGAGGGTAATATCACAGAAATTCAATGTACGTATGACCCTTTGAGTAAATCTGGAAGTGGAACTGAAGAAAGTACACGAAAAGTAAAAGGAACCTTGCATTGGGTGTCTGTTAAACATGCCATTAATGCAGAAGTAAGATCTTATGATCGTTTGTTTTCTGACGAAGCACCTGACAGCCATAAAGAAAAAGATTTTATGGAGTTCTTAAACCCTATCTCTTTAGAAGTTATTAATGCCTTTGTAGAGCCTAGTTTACAATCAGCTAGTATAGGTGAACGATTTCAATTTCAACGTTTAGGATATTTTAATGTTGATGATGACACAACAACAGGAGCTTTGGTTTTCAATAAAACTGTTGGGTTAAGAGATAATTGGACAACAAAACAAAATAAATAAGAAAATATAAAAATCTAGTATTAAGGAGCTGGGTTGGGTATCATCGCATGTAATTCTTGAATTTCTTGCAGGGTTTGCTTTGATAATTCTATATGAATACTCCCAATATTTTCTTTAAGTTGGCTCATTTTTGTAGCTCCAATAATATTACTGGTTACAAATGGCAATTGATTGACAAAAGCCAATGACAATTCTGACAAGGTAATTCCATTTTTATTTGCAATAGCTTGGTATCTTTTTACGGCCTCACTAGATCCATCTCCCATATAACGGGCTATAAATCTTGGAAATAAATTTCCTCGAGAGCCTTCTGGACTTTTCCCGTCTAAATATTTTCCTGATAAAACGCCTTGTGCTAACGGTGAATAGGCCAATAACCCTATATCTTCTCTCATGGAAACTTCAGACAGACCAACTTCATACCCTCTATGAATCAACGAATACGAATTTTGAATGGTAACTGGCCTAGGCAAGTTATGATCGGTAGCGGTTTGGAGGTATTTCATAGTACCCCAGGGTGTTTCGTTAGAAAGACCTATTGCTCTAATGGTTCCTGCTTTTACAAAAGCATCTAATGTTTCTAGAATTTCTAAGTGATTTTCTGCTTCTTTTGTAGCTGTTTGATACGGGTAATCTCTAACACCAAAACAATTAACACCTCTAGAGGGCCAATGCAATTGGTATAAATCTAAATAGTCTGTTTGCAATCTCTGTAAACTCCCTTCTATAGCTTGTGTAATATTTTGTTTGGTAAATCCGCCAGTTCTAATATGTTTTGTATAGTCTCCACCTCCTGCAATTTTACTTGCCAGAACAATGTTTTCTCTGTTTCCTGTTTTTTGAAACCAATTCCCAATAATCCGTTCTGTATCTGCATAGGTGGCAGGAGTTGCAGGCACTGGATATAGTTCTGCTGTATCAAAGAAATTAACTCCTTGTTCTAAGGCATAATCCATTTGTTCAAATGCTTCTTCTTGGGTATTTTGGTTACCCCAAGTCATGGTTCCTAAACAAATTTTTGAAACTTTAATAGACGTTTTAGGAAGTGTTGTGTATTTCATATTTTATTATTAAAAGCAATATGATTCGCTAAAAAGCGAATCATATTAAAAAAACATATTGTATGGGTTAAATATAAGAAATATTCTCTAAGATCGAATGGCGTTAATTCCTGGTAAAGTTTTGCCTTCTAATGTTTCTAACATGGCTCCCCCACCTGTAGATACATAACTTACTTTATCTGAAAAACCAAATTGTTTAACTGCTGCTACAGAATCTCCTCCTCCAACTAAGGAAAAAGCGCCGTTTTGGGTTGCTCTGTCTATAGAATTACCTAATGCAATGGTTCCTTTAGAAAATGCTTCTAATTCAAAAACTCCCAAAGGGCCATTCCATAAAATGGTTTTGGATAAATTTACAACCTCATCAAAAATTCTTTGTGATGCCGGACCAGCGTCTAATCCTTGCCAACCATCTGGTATTTGAGTTACATCTACCACTTGAGTATTGGCATCGTTAGAAAAATCGTCTGCTGCCAATACATCTACAGGAAGGTGAATTTGAACATTTTTAGCGGCTGCTTTTTCAAGAATTTCTAAAGCTAACTCCATTTTATCGTCTTCACAAATAGAATCCCCAACATTACCTCCTTGTGCTTTTATAAAAGTAAAAGTCATTCCACCTCCAATGATTAAATGATCTACCTTGTCTAAAATATTTTCAATCACAGTAATTTTTGAGGATACTTTAGCACCACCTAAAATTGCCAATACAGGTTTCTCACTAGTATTTAAAACTTTATCAATACTTTCTATTTCTTTAGCTAGTAAACTCCCAAAACATTTGTGTTCTGAAAAATATTTAGCCACAATAGTAGTTGAAGCATGGGCCCTATGAGCAGTCCCAAAAGCATCATTTACATAAATATCTCCATTATTAGCCAATTGCTTTGAGAACCCTTCATCGCCAGCAGTTTCTTCTTTATAAAAGCGAAGATTTTCTAACAATAAAATTTCACCGTTTTGTAAGTTATTTACAGCTTCTGTTACTTTTTCTCCAACACAATCAGCTATAAATTTGACTTGAACTCCTAAAACTTCTGTTACTTTTTCTACAATATGCTTCAATGAATAGGCGGCTTCTATTCCTTTAGGCCTTCCTAGATGAGACATTAAAACAACAGAACCCCCATCTTCTAAAATCTTTTTTATAGTAGGTTTTGCTGCTTCTATTCTTGTAGTATCTGTTACTTCAAAGTTGTTATTTAGAGGTACATTAAAATCTACACGTATTAATGCTTTTTTATTTTTAAAGTTGAAGTCTTCTATGGTTTTCATTATTAATTATTTTGTACAAAAATAGCTAATAAAAGGGGTTCATAGAAATTGAAAACTGAAAAGTTAATATAACGTTTGCGTAAAATTATCGCTTATATTTGTGACATGCTTTTTAATCAAATTATTGGTCAGGAACATATAAAAAACCATTTACTAGCTTCTGCCAAGAATGGAAGAATCCCTCATGCACAATTATTTATTGGAAAAGAGGGTTCAGGAACTTTACCCGTTGCTATTGCGTATGCGCAATTTTTATTAAGTCATTTTTCTGATAATCCTGAGGTAAGCGAATTAAAAGTAGACAAACTGCAACATCCAGATTTACACTTTGCTTTTCCAGTAACCACCAATGATTCTGTTAAAAAACACCCCGTCAGTAATTTATTTTTATCTGAATGGAGAGATTTTGTTAAAAATCAACCTTATGGGAGTCTCTTTAATTGGTTGCAATCTATTGGTGTGGAAAATAAGCAAGGAATGATTGGGGTTGATGAAGCTCTAGAAGTTGTAAAAAAATTACAACTTAAATCTTATGAGGGCGGTTTTAAAGTAATGATTATTTGGATGGCAGAAAAAATGAATACTGCAGCTGCAAATAAATTATTAAAATTGATTGAAGAGCCTCCTGAGAAAACAATTTTCTTATTAATAACTGAAAATGAGGATCAAATAATTAATACCATCAGATCACGTTGTCAAGCATTGCACTTTCCTGTTTTAAGTGAAAAAGATATAGCTATGAGTTTGGTAGCAAGAGAAAACTCATCAGAAAGTGAGGCTTTAAAAATAGCAACTCAAGCTGAGGGAAATTACAATAAGGCGGTTCACTTATTACATCAAGATTCTAATGATCTTATTTTTGAAGAGTGGTTTATTACCTGGATTCGTGCTGCTTTTAAAGCTAAAGGAAATGCTGCTGTTATTCAGGAATTAGTGGTTTGGTCTGAAACTATTGCAAAATCTGGAAGAGAAACTCAAAAACAATTTTTAGCCTATTGCCTCCAATTTTTTAGACAGGCCTTATTGTTAAATTATAAATCACCGGAGTTAGTTTTCTTAGAAATAAAAATACCCAAATTTAATTTACAAAACTTTGCCCCTTTTGTTCATAGCGAAAATATCTTAGCAATTGAGAAAGAATTAAATGATGCGTTATACCATATTGAAAGAAATGGAAATGCTAAGATAATTTTGTTAGATCTTTCTATGAAATTAACTCGCTTCCTCCATAAAAAAGAGAAAACAATTTAACTATCTACATACCTTTTCGTAGCCTCTTTGCAATATATAAGTCTGATATCGTAGGATTTTCTGGGCATTTTTTTATAAGTTCAAAAGTATCTCCAGTTGTTACGTTTCCGGTTTGTATAACTTTAAAATATACTCCACACATAGTGGTGTTCCAGAATTGTTTCACAATGTTCATGTCATTAAAACGAACTCCTAATTTTACACATGGATCTCTTTGTTTTGTAGCCTCTAAAATACATTCTCCAACTCTAAAAGTATCACCTACATGAATTGCTGTTTCCTCTAAAATATCTATGGTTAAGTTTTCGCCAAACATACCGTATTGCCAATCTAATGAAGTATACCGTTCTTTCCAGTATTCATAATGTAATTGAGAATACCCGTAAACAGCCTGCTCAAGACCACCATGATGCTTTCTATTACAAATCGTATCTCCTTTCACATCTTCTGTATCAAGAAAAATAGGTGTATTTACTGGAAATTTAAAAATTCCAGTGGTAATCATTTTTCCTTTCCAATTGATCTCTTTTCGATCGCCTATGTTGGTTGAAATAATTTTCATTTAAATATTTATGATATTGATTTATAAAACTAGTCTTTTAAAAAATTCTGTAAGACATCCGCTATCTTTCTATTGTCTGATAATCGTGGAATTTTATTTTGTCCGCCAAACTTACCAATAGATTTCATGTATTCATGAAACCCTCCTTTGTTTACTTTTCTAATAAGTAATGGCTGGAGTATTTTCCCTTCTATTAAGTCAAAATAATACACATTTTGAACTTGCATAGATGCATCAATTTTTGAGGCAAAATCATCCATGTCTTCTGGTTCATTTTCAAACTCTACAAACCATTCATGGAAAGGCAGCCCACTTTCTGGATTTACTTGTGGAGCTACTGTAAATTCACTAACATTAATTTTTGTTCCTTTTATAGCATCATTTAATGCTGTTTCTACTTCTTTCCCAATCACATGTTCTCCAAAAGCAGAAATAAAATGTTTAATTCTACCAGTTACTTTAATTCTGTAGGGCATTAATGAGGTGAACTCTACTGTATCTCCAATATTATAACCCCACAGTCCTGCGTTGGTGTTAAGAATAATCACATAATTAACCCCTAATTGAGCCTCTTCTATAGATATTCTTGGAGGATTATCATCAAAAAACTGATTGGCTGGAATAAATTCATAAAAAATACCACTGTTTAATTGCAATAACATTCCTACTTCTTTTTGAGAATCTTGATAGGCAATAAAACCCTCTGATGCAGGATATAATTCTATATAATCTATTTTTTTACCGATAAGTGTTTCAAACTTATTTTTGTAGGCTTCAAAATTTACCCCACCATAAATAAAAAAATTAAAGTTTGGAAAAATTTCAGATATTTTCTTTCCTGTTTTATCTATCAATTTTTCAAAATACATCTGCACCCAAGAGGGGATTCCGCTTATTACAGTCATATCTTCATTGACTGTTTCTTCAACTATTGCGTCTACTTTTGTATCCCAATCTTTTATACAATTCGTCTCCCAACTTGGTAATCTATTTTTTAGTAAATATTGTGGTACATAATGAGCTACGATACCACTTAACCTTCCAAGTTTTACCCCATTAATTTTCTCTAAAACTGGACTTCCTTGTAAAAAAATCATTTTACCATCTACAAAACTAGCATCATTTTTTTCAGCAATATAGCATAATAAAGCCTCCTTTGCTGCTTTGATGTGAGTTGGCATGGAGTCTTTAGTGATAGGAATGTATTTTGCGCCTGAGGTGGTACCAGATGTTTTAGCGAAATACAAAGGCTTCCCTTTCCAAAGCACATTCTTTTCTCCAGAAACCACTCTATCTACATAAGCTCTTAACCCTTCGTAATCTGTAACTTTTACTTGCTTTTTAAAATCTGAATATGTGTGGATTTGATTAAAGTTATGATCTTTCCCAAAAGCTGTGTTCTTTGCTTTTTTTATAAGTTTTCTTAAAACCTTTTGCTGGGTTTCATGTGGTTTGTAGGCCCATTTATAGACTTTTTTTTGAGCTTTTTTTGCAAAAGGTATAGCTAATAAAGATTTTATACTCATCTATTCAAAATCTATATAATTGGACGGGTTTACAGCATAGCCATCACTCCAAAGTTCAAAATGTAAATGTGGGCCAGTAGTTAATTCTCCAGAGGAGCCTACACTTGCTATTACTTCTCCAGACTGAACTAAATCTCCTTGCTCTTTTAACAATGACCCGTTGTGCTTGTATACAGAAATAAAATTATTAGCATGCTTTAATATAATTACATACCCTGTTTCTGTTGTCCATTCAGAAAAAATAACTGTACCGTCTGCAGCTGCTTTAACGGGTGTTCCTACTTTGGTAACTACATCTATTGCAAAATGTTTATTTTCTGAATTAAAAGATTGAGAAACGGTTCCACTTATAGGGGCAAAAAATACAATCTTTACCTTTTCTTGAAGTTCATCTGATAATGGAAAACGATCCCTACTTTCTATTTTTTCTCTGAATATAGAATCTTGTTTTGAAGCATCTAAAGTACTTTCATCAATTTGTATCCTTTTAGCCATCTCTTGAATAGAATCTATTACATCATCTTCTGTAACCTCCCCTGTAAGAACAGATTTAATTGATTTTGTATAATTCTCTATCACTGCCAACCTGTTTTTGAGAGAATCTGATTCGAGTGTTAATTTTGTGGCATTGGTTTTTAATTTCAAAGAAGAATATCCAGGAATATATTCTCTAATAGGTGTAAAAGCAATTAATAAAATAGTAGCTAAGATTAAAAAAACTGAAAACAAGCCACTAAACACAAATACATTTAAACGAGATAATTTGAGAGCAAATCTTTCTTCGAAAGTATGCTCATTTAGAACTACCAATCGATATTTATTGGTTAACTTTTGCTTTAATTTTATTTTCTTGGTTTTCTTTTTGACCATTTAAATTTGAATGATTCTACAAATATACAACGAAAGACTCTTCGAGAGATTTTATGAATGCTAGTAAAAATTAAGTTCTATAAAAATTCATCTCATCTATATACTTCCATACTTCTTTTGGAAGCATCGGTTCTACATTTTTATTATTCTTAATTCCTTGCCTAATTAATGTAGATGAAATTTGAATAATTGGAGCGTCTATTTTATGAATTTTGGGATGTTTTTCAAAAATTGTTTTTGCTTTTCCTTCTGTAATTCTTGGGTAGCAATAGATCTCGTGATTATCTAGAATGGTTTCATAATTTTTCCATTTGTGAAAACTTTTTAAGTTGTCTTCACCCATGATTAAATGAAACTCATGTTGAGGATATTTTTCATTTATGTAAACAAGCGTATTAACTGTATAACTAGGCTGAGATAATTTAAATTCTATATCTGATGGTTTAATTTTAGCGTATTTTTCAAGAGCTTGATAAACTAATTCAAATCTATGATGGTTTGCCAATAAAGAACTTTTCTTCTTTAAAGGATTGTGGGGTGTAACCACCATCCATACTTCATCTAAATCTGAATACTCTACTAAATGGTTGGCTATAATAACATGACCAACATGAATTGGATTAAAAGTGCCAAAATACAAGCCAACTTTCATTTCTTACTTATTTATAAAATCTTTAACTAAATTTTCAGCATCATTTAATGCTGTTTTCAAATCATCATTTAATATAATGGTATCAAATTGGGGAGCTGTTGCCATTTCTGTAGGGGCTTTTACAACTCTCATAGCAATTTTTTCTGGAGATTCTTCTCCTCGTTGCTTTAGTCTTATTATGAGTTCATTAATGTCTGGGGGTTTTACAAAAACAGCTAATGTTCTCTTTGGAAACTTTTTCTTAATTCTCAATCCTCCGGCAACATCTATATCAAAGATCACATGTTTTCCTTTAGACCAAATTCTTTCTACCTCGGTTTTTAATGTTCCGTAAAAATTATCAATGTAAACTTCTTCCCACTCTAAAAATTCATCCAGTTTAATTTTATTTTTAAACTCTTTAGCAGAAATGAAATAATAATCTTCTCCGTCTTTTTCATTTCCTCTAGCCTCTCTTGAAGTTGCCGAAATAGAAAATTCTAACTGAAATTGTTCCTGATTTAACAAGTGACGAACTATGGTCGTTTTTCCCGATCCGGATGGTGCTGAAAAGACAATTAATTTCCCCTTAAATTCATTCATTTTTTGTAGATATATATCTTTCTTGAGCTATTACAAAACGTTTAAGACTTGCTCTTTAATTTTCTCTAATTCATTTTTCATTTGAATAACAGCCTTTTGCATTGGGGCAAAATTAGCTTTAGATCCAATAGTATTAACTTCTCTTCCAATTTCCTGAACAATAAACCCTAGTTTTTTACCATTAGAATCTTCTGTTCCTAATTCCTGTAAAAAGTACGTTAAATGATTAGCCAATCGGACCTTTTCTTCATTAATGTCTAATTTTTCTAGATAATAGATTAACTCTTGCTCAAAACGATTTTCATCGGTTTGTACTTTTAAATCATCTATTGCTTTTTTTAAACGTTCTTTTACATGTGAAATTCTTGCACCATCAAAAGACTTTACTTCCTCAAGATATGATTGAATATTTTCAATTCTTAATTTAAAATCTTTTTCTAGCGAAGCAGCTTCATCTATTCTGTACTGAATAATATCTTTAATGGCTTTTTGTATGTTTGCGTTTATTTGAGCCCATTCATCTTCGTCTAACTCTTCTCTTTCAGTTTTTAAAGCATCTGGCATTCTTACAGCCATTTTTAATAATTCTACATCATTTGAAGATCCTGTTTGAACAACGTTTCTTAATTGCTGCATATATTCAGAAACAACGCCCTTATTTACTGTTGTAGAAGTTTCATCTGCGGTCATCTCTATATATATAGAAAAATCTACTTTTCCTCTAACCAATTTTGAAGCCAGCTGTTTTCTAACAGCAAGCTCTTTTACCCTGTAATAAGAGGGTATGCGAACATTTAAGTCTAAATTCTTACTATTTAAAGACTTTATTTCTATGGTTACTTTTTTATCTAATAAGTGAAGTACGGATTTCCCGTAACCCGTCATTGAATGAATCATTTATTATCCTTTTTATTGATTACAAAGATACATTTTTAATTCGCTGTTATTTTTAGATATCATCGTTTAATAATCGAGTTTTAAAACTTTAGGGTTCCTCAATAATTTTAGATGTGGATTTAATTCTAATGAAAAGATTACATTTACATTTAAAATGTTTTTTGTGTTAGGCAGTAATCATATTTTAATAATTCGTCTATCAGCAATGGGAGATGTTGCTATGTCTGTTCCTGTAATTAGAGCATTTACTAAGCAATACCCAAATTGTAAAATAACTATAGTCTCCAAACCTTTTTTGAGACCTCTTTTTGATGGAATTCCAAATGTTTCTTTTTTTGCTGCTGAAGTCACAAAAAAACACAAAGGTATTATGGGTTTATTTAGGCTATTTCTAGAACTAAAAAAACAAAAAATTACTCATATTGCTGATTTTCATAATGTGTTGCGTTCAAAAATTTTAAGAACTTTATTTTATCTAAGTGGAAAACCTTGCGTGTATATTGATAAAGGTAGAGCAGAAAAAAAAGCACTTACTAGATCAAAAAATAAGATTTTTAAGCAATTAAAAACAACTCACCAGCGGTATGCGGATGTTTTACACAAGCTAGGATATCCAGTAGATCTATCAAAGCCTTTTACTCTAGAGAAAAAACTAATCTCAAAAAATAGTATTACAATAACTGGATTAAAAGTAAATACTTGGATAGGAATTGCACCTTTTGCTGCCTTTAAAAGTAAAATATACCCCATGATATTAATGGAAGAAGTTATTGAAAAACTAACTTCAAAAGGAGTAAAAATAATTCTATTTGGTGGAGGTGAAAAAGAAATAACTATATTAAATGCGTTAGAAAAAAAGTATTCCAATGTGCAAAATATTGCAGGTAAAATGTCTTTCAATGAAGAATTGGAGCTAATGAGATCATTAGATCTTATGATTTCAATGGATTCAGGAAATGCTCACTTAGCAGCTATGCAACAAATTAAAACAATTACTCTTTGGGGAGTTACTCACCCTTTTGCTGGATTTGCACCCTTTTATCAGCCAATAAAATATTGCCTTGTGTCTGATGTAAATAAATACCCAAAAATACCTACCTCTGTATATGGAAATGTAGTTTTTGAGGGTTATGAAGATGTAATGAAAACCATCTCACCGTCCTATATTGTGAAAGTAGTAATGGACGCATTAGAGGACTAAAAAAAAAAGAGTCTATAAAGACTCTTTTCTATGATTTGGCTAATAATTCTTAGCGGGTTATAATACGTTAGTAAATTGATATAAAGTTTATTACTATGTTTTTGAAACATGTTAAAGTTACAAAATTAAATTGAGGTAATTCTCTTAGAATTAAAAAATCTACACATGACTATTCATCACATCTTAAAAAAAAATTCAGTTCTTAATACTTTTATAAAAGAAATAAGAGACCATATTATTCAAAAAGACACCATGCGTTTTAGAAGAAATATAGAACGTATTGGTGAAATATTATCTTATGAATTAAGTAAAGAACTTCATTACTATAAAGAAGAGACAAATACTGTTTTAGGGGTAAAAGAAAATAATATAATGAATAATGATTTGGTTATTTGTTCAATTTTGAGGGCAGGACTTCCTCTTCATCAAGGAATATTAAATTATTTTGACAGAGCCGAAAATGCCTTTATTTCTGCATACAGGCACCATCCAAATAATGACGCTGAATTTGAAATAAAAGTAGACTATTTTGCATCTCCCCCTTTAAAAGATAAAACTTTAATTATTGCAGATCCAATGCTGGCAACCGGAAAATCTATGGTTACTGTGTATGAAGCAATTAAAAAATTTGGTACTCCAAAAAAAATTCATATTGTTTCAGTGATAGGGTCCGAAGAAGGGGTTCATTTTATTAAAAAACATTTTCCTAAAAATACTCATTTATGGATAGCAGATATAGATTTGATGCTAAATGACAATGGTTATATAGTCCCTGGATTAGGGGATGCGGGTGACTTGTCTTATGGAATTAAACTATAAATAGAATTACTGGAGTAGCTATAAGCACAATGATAAATATATTTTTTACAAAACCTCTTTCTATGCTCTCTAGCCAATTTGTAATGATAACTGATGCTGGAAAAAAAAGTAGTAGAACTTTATTAGTTTGATGGGTATTTTGAATCAAAAAGACAGTGATTGCTAAGAAAAAATTGAAAATTATTAGAATCCAATATTTTCTATAATCTCCACTTATTAAAAATACTTTTGGTGTTTTTATAATAATTGAAATTAAAGATCCAATTCCTAAAAATAGTGTTGAAAATAAAAATTTATTGGCTGCGTATACCTCAAAATTGTAATTTGAATACCATAAAAATAAATTTGAAAATTCTGAGGTATCCCCTTCCCATAGACAATAAGAAAAATAACAAAAAACAGGCGTAACAAAACCAACAACAGGAATTAAAAGAGTTCTGACAGTTAATTTTTGAAACATCCCGACCGATAAGAAAATTAGCATTCCAAAAATCACTGTGGTTGAATCTAAAAGGAAAAGAATCCCTAGCCAAAAACCACAATCAAAAATTTTCTTGTAAACATCTTTATTACTCCTAAGACTAAAAACTCTTCGTAAAAAAATTAATAACAATAGATTTAAAAAAATAGTAGTAACGTTTAAAAATACGGCTGGAAAAAATCCAGAAAAAAGTGCAAAAAGTAATAATCCATAGGAGTTATTTAGAGTTAACTTATTCTTTATTAAAATAAAATTATAGAATAAGAACAAAAACAAAAACAATATTATGGTCAATAGTTGATTTAAAATTACATTTATATCAACAAATTGCACAAGATTGACAGTAAAAAAATTAGCTATATAAAATCCTAAAAAGATTAAAAAAACAACAATAAAATTAACTGGATTTGATTTCCCAAAAAAATTGGCTAACATACTTAGTTTTTATATTTTTGCACCGTAAATATACTTTAAGATATGATAGCATTCAATATTTTTAAATGGATTGGTGAATTATTCACAGATGTGTTATTTATGCCTTTTAACACAATTAGAGCGATCGCCTTGCAAGATTTTGGCTGGTGGAAAGCGAATACTATAAACTGGCTTTTTTTACTCGTCCTTTTTGTTCTTCTGGTTTATTGGATGAAAGAATCTCGAAGATTTGTAAAAGAAGGCACAGAAGATCGTGCCTAATCAACTATTATTTTGGGGAGTAAAAATAAACTAAAACGTTTCAATGAAAATGAAACGTTCACCAATGTCATTCAACCTACTAGAGAAGAAGTCTTAAATAACTTTTCGTTAAAAGGGAAATGGCATTCTTTTTTTAAAAATACCCACCCAATTGTTGTTGAACTAGGTTGTGGTAAAGGGGAATACACAATTGATTTAGCAAAGAAAAATCCAGATAAAAACTTCATTGGCATCGATATTAAGGGAGCCAGGTTCTGGAGAGGAGCTAAAACCGCTTTAGAAGATAATTTAGAAAATGTTGCCTTTGTTAGAACTCAAATAGAATTAGTTAATTTTATTTTTGATAAGGGTGAAGTTGATGAAATTTGGATTACATTTCCCGATCCTCAGATTAAATATAAGCGCACTAAACACCGAATGACTAACCATGCTTTTCTAAAAAAATATGACCATATTTTAAAGAAGGATGGCGTTATAAACCTTAAAACTGATAGTGAATTTATGCACGGTTACACATTAGGTTTACTGCATGGAGAGGGTCATGAAATAGTTCATGCTAACCATGATGTTTATAAAGACTATTACTCGCCAGATGAGGTAACTGGAACTCAAACCTTTTACGAGAAAAAATACTTAGAAAAAGGCAAAGCAATTACCTACATCAAATTTAAATTAAATTTCTAGACAAATTCAATCTTTTCTTTCTTTGAAGAATCCATTTTTTATATCTTTCCTATATGAAAGAATCTGATAATTTTTTCGAAAAAGTTTATCACGTAGCTCGTTTAATCCCTTATGGAAAGGTTACCAGTTATGGAAGTATTGCCAACTATTTGGGAGCAGCTAGATCTTCAAGGATGGTTGGCTGGGCCATGAATAATTCTCACACCCAAAAAAAAGAGGTTCCTGCTCACAGAGTAGTCAATAAAAATGGAATTCTAACCGGAAAACATCACTTTAACGGAACTAATCTAATGCAACAGCTATTAGAAAATGAGGGGATCATTGTTATTGATAATCAAATTCAAGAATTAGAAAAAGTTTTTTGGAATCCAATGAAGGAACTCACTTAGAAATCGACTCATTTTTTTTTATAGGTTTGGAATTTACTTCCTTTTGTATCTAAAGCTTTAGCGTTATCTTTGCAAAATAGCATAAATCATAAAAATACATGTCTTTTACAAAGCAAGATATATATAAAGCACTAGACACTATTACTGAACCAGGTGAAGGAAAAAGCCTTGTTGAAAACAAAAACATTAGCAATCTAGTTGTATTTGGTAATGAAGTTATTGTTGATGTAACTATCAGTAATCCAACATTGCAAGCAAAAAAGAAAGTTGAGTCAGAAATTAAAAAAGCACTCCTTTCAAAAGTAGATGAAAAAATTGATGTAAAAGTGAATGTAAAAACTTCTGCTGCTCCAAAAAAAGAAGAAAAATCAACTCTTATCAAAGGTGAAAAAATTCCATCCATACAAAATATTATCGCAATTGCTTCAGGGAAGGGAGGTGTAGGAAAATCTACCATCACAGCCAATATGGCGGTTAGCTTGTCAAAAATGGGCTTCAAAGTAGGCATATTAGATGCAGATATTTATGGCCCATCTATGCATTTAATGTTTGATGTAGAAAAAGAAAGACCAATTTCAGTTAAAATAGAAGGTCGTTCTAAAATGAAGCCAATAGAAAACTATGGCGTAAAGTTATTATCGCTTGGATTCTTTACAAATCCTAATCAAGCGGTTATTTGGAGAGGGCCAATGGCTTCAAAGGCATTAAACCAATTAATTTTTGATGCAGATTGGGGTGAGCTAGACTTCCTTTTAATTGATTTACCGCCTGGAACTGGAGATGTTCATTTATCTATAGTACAAGCATTACCAATTAATGGCGCTGTGATTGTAAGTACACCACAAACTATTGCGCTAGCTGATGCAAAAAAAGGAGTTGCTATGTTTCAACAAGAAAGTATTCAGGTTCCTGTTCTAGGAATCATTGAAAACATGGCTTACTTCACACCTGAAGAACTCCCTGACAATAAATATTATATCTTTGGCAAAGATGGTGCAAAACACTTGGCAGAAGATATTAACACAAAATTTTTAGGAGAAATTCCTTTGGTTCAAAGTATAAGAGAAGCTGGCGATGTTGGACATCCTGTTGCATTACAAGAAAATACATCTTTAGAAAATGCATTTGCGACTTTAACCAAAGAAATGGTTTCAGAATTACTAAAAAGAAATGCTAACTTACCACCTACAGAAGTTGTAAGAATTACAACAATGAGTGGTTGTAGCGCCGTAAAAAAGTAAGTTTATGACAACACAAGAAACATTAGAAAACGTTGAAAAAGCACTGAGTGAAATTCGTCCTTTCCTAGAAAGTGATGGAGGAAATATTAAACTGCTTTCTATAGAAGATACCGTTGTAAAAGTTCAATTAGAAGGTGCTTGTATTGGGTGCTCTGTAAATCAAATGACTCTAAAAAATGGAGTTGAGGCTACTATTAAAAAATATGTGCCACATATAGAACAAGTAATCAATATAGACTAACTGATAAAAATCAGTTTTTATGAACAAATCAACACTTATTTTTACCTGATTTTTTGTTAGAAATGATCAAAACAGATATCTTAATAATAGGGGCAGGACCTACAGGTCTTTTTACAGTTTTTGAAGCTGGTTTATTAAAATTAAAGTGTCACCTAATAGATGCCCTACCTCAACCTGGGGGGCAATGCTCAGAAATTTATCCTAAAAAACCTATCTATGATATTCCTGCATATCCAGAGATATTGGCAGGAGATTTAACAGAAAAACTATTAGAGCAAATAGCTTCTTTTCAACCTGGTTTTACCCTTGGAGAACGTGCGGAAACAATTGAAAAATTAGAAGATGATACTTTTATAGTTACCACAAACAAAGGAACAAAACATCATGCTCCAGTTATTGCTATTGCTGGTGGATTGGGAAGTTTTGAACCTAGAAAACCTCCTATCCCTAATATTGCAGAGTTTGAAAATTCTGGTGTAGAGTATATTATTAGAGATCCAGAGATTTACAGAAACAAAAAAGTAGTCATTGCAGGAGGTGGTGATTCTGCTCTAGATTGGGCAATTTTTTTAACAAATGTTGCCTCTGAAGTAAGTTTGGTTCATAGAAGAAATGAATTTAGAGGGGCTTTAGATTCTGTTGAAAAAGTTCAAGAATTAAAAAATGCTGGAAAAATTAAATTGATTACTCCTGCAGAGGTAAAAGAAATTCATGGTAAAGATCATCTAACAGGAGTTTCTATTATTCTCAATAAAGACGAAACTATTCATCTAGAAGCTGACCACTTTATCCCATTGTTTGGATTGTCTCCCAAACTTGGACCTATTGGTAACTGGGGTCTTGAAATAGAAAAAAATGCCATCAAAGTAAATAACGCGTTAGACTATCAAACTAATATTCCAGGAATTTATGCTATTGGAGATGTGAATACCTATCCAGGAAAATTAAAACTAATTTTGTGTGGATTTCATGAAGCTACTTTAATGTGTCAAAGTGCTTACAAAAGAATTTATCCAAACAAAAAATATGTGATGAAGTACACCACTGTTGGAGGTGTTGAAGGTTTTGATGGAACAAAAAAAGAAGCTCCAAAAGCAGTTGTAAAAAAAATTGAGTAGTGACAGATATTACTATTAAAATTACCGATAGAAACGGAGCTCTTCATGAGGTTCTTGCGCCTACAGATATGGCTATGAATATCATGGAAGTTATTCGTTCTTATGAACTAGCTCCAGAGGGAACTATTGGAGTTTGCGGCGGTATGGCAATGTGCGCTTCTTGTCAATGCTATATAAAATCTGATCATGAATTACCTGAAATGGGTTATGATGAGGATTTAATGTTAGCAGAAGCTTTTTACGTGGAGGATAATAGTAGGCTGAGTTGTCAAATACCTATTACCGTTAAATTAAATGGATTAGAAATAGAATTAGCCCCTGAGAGTTAAGCTTCATTCATACTTTTAATTATATTTGTAGAGCGTCATTTTTAAAATGTCTGAATATGTATTGGTTAGAATTACTAATTTTATTAAAAAACCTCATCAAAAGGAATCCAGAGTAAACTGATTGATATTGGTCAATTCAAATATTGTTTAATTATCAAATCAAAAAAATATGCCTTTTTATCATAAACTCGGGAAAATTCCACCCAAAAGACACATACAATTTAGAAAAGAAGACGGAAATCTTTACTACGAACAACTTTTTGGAACCATTGGCTTTGACGGAATGTCTACCAACTCATATCACGAATTCAGACCTACCATGGTCAAAGAGATTAGAAGCCAATATTCTGTAGCTCCAAAAATTGCTAAAGCAAATAATATAAAATCGTATCGTTTTAAAGGTTTTCAAGTTCCTCAAGAAAATGACTTTTTAAAAAGCAGAAAAACAATCTTAACAAATTCGGATTGTAATATCATTTTAGCTGCTCCAAAAAGTTCTCTCAAAGATTATTTTTATAAAAATACTGATGCTGATGAGCTAATTTTTATACATAGAGGAACAGGTAAATTAAGAACTCATTTAGGAAATTTAGATTTTAAATACGGAGATTATTTATTAATTCCTCGCGGGATTATTTATCAAATCAATTTTGACACAGAAGATAATAGGTTGTTTATCGTAGAATCTTATCGACCTATTTATACGCCCAAACGATATCGAAATTGGTTTGGCCAGTTATTAGAGCACTCCCCTTTTTGTGAGCGAGATATCCGTCAACCACAAGAATTAGAAACTCATCATGAAAAAGGAGATTTTCTTATCAAGGTAAAAAAACAAGACGAAATTATAGAGATGGTCTATGCTTCACATCCTTTTGATGTAGTAGGTTATGATGGATACAATTATCCTTATGCATTTTCTATTCATGATTTTGAACCTATTACAGGTCGTATTCATCAACCGCCTCCAGTTCATCAAACATTTGAAACAGATGCTTTTGTTATCTGTAGTTTTGTACCTCGATTATACGATTACCATCCAGATTCGATTCCTGCTCCTTATAATCACAGCAATATAGACTCCGATGAAGTGTTGTATTATGTAGATGGAGATTTTATGAGTAGGAATGATATAGAGGCAGGTCATATTTCATTACACCCTGCCGGAATACCTCACGGACCTCACCCAGGAGCTACCGAAAAGAGTATTGGTAAAACAAAAACAGAGGAACTAGCTGTAATGGTAGATACATTTAAACCTTTAAAAGTTACTCAAGAAGCAATGGAAATTGCAGACGAAGAATATCATAAATCTTGGTTAGAATAATATGATTGAAAAAAAAATAGACATAACAGCTCAAATAAGAGCAATGTGGTAATTTTTTGCTGAGTTTTAGCAAAAATTATAATCACTAATTAATCATAAATTATGTCAAAAAAAATAACATCTGTAGACTACGGTTTAGAAAAAATATTTGAGGGAGCTCAAGACTTCCTTCCATTACTAGGTACTGACTATGTAGAATTTTATGTAGGAAATGCAAAACAAGCTGCTCATTTTTATAAAACAGCTTTTGGATTTCAATCTCACGCATACAAAGGGTTAGAAACTGGATCTGTAGATTCCGTGAGTTACGTATTAAAACAAGATAAAATAAGACTTGTCTTAACAACACCTTTAAACAGTAAGTCAATAATTAATGATCACATTGTAAAACATGGAGATGGAGTTAAAGTAATAGCTCTATGGGTTGATGACGCTAGAAAAGCTTATAAAGAAACTACCACAAGGGGGGCTATATCTTTCCTTGAACCCACTGTTGAAACTGATGAAGACGGAGAAATTATAAAAGCAGGTATCTACACTTATGGTGAAACTGTTCATATGTTTATTGAACGTAAAAACTATCATGGAATCTTCATGCCTGGTTTTCAAGAGTGGAAAACCGATTATAATCCTCCAACTGCAGGGCTAAAGTATATTGACCATATGGTTGGTAATGTAGGATGGAATCAAATGGATGTTTGGGTGAAATGGTATGAAGATGTCATGGGCTTTGAAAACTTCTTGTCATTTGATGACAAGCAGATCCATACCGAGTACTCTGCATTAATGAGTAAAGTAATGTCTAACGGAAATGGTCGAATAAAATTCCCTATAAATGAGCCAGCAGAAGGAAAAAAACGTTCTCAAATTGAAGAGTATCTTGATTTTTATGAAGGTGCCGGAGTTCAACATATCGCTGTAGCTACTGATGATATTGTTAATACAGTGAGTCAATTAAAATCTAAAGGTGTTGAGTTCTTATCAACTCCACCTGAAGAATATTATACTGCTGTACCTGGTCGTTTAGAGGAATTTAGCCATGAATTAAGAGAAGATATCGAAAAATTAAAAGCCTTAGGAATTATGATTGATGCAGATGAGGAAGGATATTTATTACAAATCTTCACTAAACCCATAGAAGACAGACCTACCTTATTTTTTGAGATTATTCAGCGAATGGGAGCTAGAGGGTTTGGTGCAGGAAATTTCAAAGCTTTATTTGAATCTATAGAGAGAGAGCAGGCGAAAAGGGGAACCTTGTAATTTTTCATCAAAATAGAATGCATAACTTTCAATACATATGAGTAAAGACAAATTATTAAAAGCCATTGAAGAGAAGTATAAAAAACTAGGCGTTCCTCTAGACTCCATGTTAGAGGGATTACTATGGAGTACTCCCATTACCTATTGGGATTATATTCAAACCGATGCGCTATTGGGTTTGCAGATTCCAAGAACAGATCAACCTGACGAAATGGTATTTATTATGTACCATCAAGTTAATGAATTATTGTTCAAAATGGTGTTATGGGAAATTGATCAAGTAGCTAAAACAGATGAAGTTAGTGCAGAGAAATTTGTAATGCATTTAATGAGAATTAGTAGGTATTTTGATATGCTAAGCAATTCATTTACTGTGATGGCTGATGGAATGGAGCGAGATCAATATTTAAAATTTAGAAACACTTTAACTCCTGCAAGTGGTTTTCAAAGCGCACAATACAGAAAGATAGAATTTGCATCAACAGAACTCATTAATTTAATTGATGCAAGGCATAGAGAAACTATTGATCGTAATTCTCCATTTAAAAACGCCTATGATCACTTGTATTGGCAAGAAGCTGGTAAAAATCACGCTACTGGAGAAAAATCTGTTTTGATCAAGTTATTTGATAAAAAGTATATGGGTGATTTTATAGACTTCATGGAAGATTATAATGAGTGTAACTTATCAAAGAAATTTAAACAATTACCAGAAGAGGTTCAAAAAGATGATACATTAATTGAAGCAATGCGTCATTATGATTATACTGTAAATGTAACGTGGGTGTTAGCTCACTATAATGCTGCGGGAAAATATTTAGGGGGTAAAGAAAAAGAATTAGAGGCTACCGGAGGAAGTAGTTGGAGGAAATACTTGCATCCTAAATACCAACGCAGAATTTTTTATCCATATCTGTGGACGGATGAAGAATTAAAAAATTGGGGTACATTTTAGATAAATGATAATTTTTTAGTTAAAAAAGACTTCCTAATACAAATTAGGGAGTTTTTGTTTTTCTAAGTAAGATAATTCTCATTCAATTTTTATATGTTTGATGTGTATGAAAAATTTATTTTTAATCTGCTTTCTGCTCTCGTTTAACACAGTTCTTTTTGGGCAAGAAAAATCTAAGCCTTTTAAGGATGGAGAATGGTTAAAATATAAAATGAGTTACAGTGGATTCTTTAAAGCTGGCACTGCAGAACTTACACTTAAAGAAACAGATTTAAACGGTAAAAAAGTTTTTCACGCAAAAGGTTTTGGAAAAACAAGTGATTTTATCGGTTGGTTTTTTAAAGTTAGAGACACCTATCAATCTTACTTTGATTATACTAAAGTAGCGCCATATCTATTTAAAAGAGATGTTAATGAAGGAGGTTATATTATCAAAAGAGATATTCAATTTAATCAAGAAACAAAAATTGCTACTGTTGAAGATTTCAAATACAACACCAAAAAAGAAGTCTCTTTTGAAAATGTACAAGATATGATTTCAGCTTTTTACTATTTAAGAACTATTAATACAGATACTATAAAAGCTGGTGATGAAATTGATTTAAATATGTTTTTTGATTCTAAAACGTTTGCCTTTAAGTTACGGTTTTTAGGAAAGGAATTCATAAAAACAAAGTTTGGAAAAATAAAAACAATCAAATTACGTCCTGTAGTTCAATCTGGAAGAGTTTTCAAAGAAAGTGAAAGTGTAACCATATGGGTTACAGATGATGAAAATAAAATTCCTGTTAGATTAAAAGCATCACTCGCTGTTGGATCTTTAAGAGCAGAATTAAAAGCTTTTAAAGGATTAGCAAATTCATTTAAAATTATGAACGATTAAGTTGTATTTTTACAAAATTCTTAACCAAGAATAAAATCTAACAACATTGAAAAAAATTAGTATTCTTCTTTTTGTTTTATTAATTGTTCTGTCTTGTGGTAAAGATAACCCAGAGGAGATTAACAGTGGCTCCGATAAAGCCAATATGTCTACACCTAAAATTATTCATGAATTTGGATACAGACTAAACGACTTTAAGGTGATTAGAGATACCATAAAAAAAGGGGAGAGCTTTGGAATCATTTTAGATAGACATCATATTTTTTATCCAAAAATAAATGCCATCGCTAAAAAGATCAAAGATACTTTTGATGTAAGAAGAATTAGAGCTGGAAAGCCCTACATGATACTTGCAAGTAAAGATTCTCTAGAGAAAGCTCAAGTCTTTATTTATAAAAATAATAAAGCCAGTGCCACAATAGTAGATTTCAGAGACTCAACTATTGTTGCCTACAACTACAGAAAACCAATAAAAATTATAGAGAAAGAAGTTGCGGGTAAAATTTACTCGACTTTATCTGAAGCCATGGATAGTCTTCATTTGAACCCTAATTTAACATATGATGTCGCAGATATTTATGCTTGGACTTTAGATTTTTATAAACTTCAAAGAGGAGACCGATTTAAATTAATCTATGAGGAGAAATTTATAGATGATAGTGTATTTGTAGGTTACGGAAAAGTAAAAGCAGCACTTTTTGATCATAATAATAGAGATTTTTATGCTTACAGATTCGTTCCTGACTCCATTAAAAAAATACCTGAGTACTACGATGAAAAGGGCAATATGCTTCGAAGTCAATTTTTGAGATCACCCATCAAATTTCAATATAGAGTATCCTCTAGATACAATTTAAGAAGAAAAATAGCATACTATGGAAGAGTAAAGCCTCATAAAGGGACTGATTTTGCTGCCAAAGTTGGAACTCCAATTATGGCAACTGCTAACGGAAAGGTTACCGAGTCTAGAAGAAAAGGAGGCAATGGAAATTATGTTAAAATAAGACATAATAACACCTATTCTACTCAATATCTTCACATGAGTAGAAGAAAAGTTAAACGAGGACAATATGTTAAACAGGGAGACATCATTGGGGATGTTGGAATGACAGGAAATACAAGCGGACCTCACGTATGCTACCGTTTTTGGAAAAATGGGAGACAGGTAGATCCGTTTAAACAAAAACTTCCCTCTGCTAAGCCTTTGAAAAAGAGTCTTAAACCTAGCTATTTAAAGTTTATAAAGCCTTTGGAAGCTCAATTAGATAAAATAGATTTTACAAAATAAATTACTAAAAATGCCACTACAAAATATAAATCCTACAACAACAAAAGCATGGGAAAAATTGGAATCTCATTTTTCTGAAATGAGTTCGTTTTCCCTAAAAACAGCTTTTAAAACCGATCCAGAAAGAAAAGAAAAATTTTCATTGGACTTTAACGATCTTCACTTAGATTTTTCCAAAAATAAGATGAATCAGAAAACTGTTGATTTATTGGTTGAATTAGCACATGAAGTTGAATTAAAAGATGCCATCAACAGATATTTTACAGGGGATATTATTAATAAAACAGAAGATAGAGCCGTTTTACACACTGCTTTGAGAAGTAACTCAGAAAACGAGTTATTAGTAGACAATAAAAATATTAAACCAGAAATTAAGAAAGCTCTAAGAAAAATCAGAGCTTTTTCAAATAAAGTAATTTCTGGAGACTGGAAAGGATACACAGGAAAAAAGATCACAGATATTGTAAATATTGGAATTGGTGGGTCTGACCTCGGGCCAGATATGGTTGTTGAGGCTCTTCAATTTTATAAAAATCATTTAACAACTCATTTTGTTTCTAACATAGACGGAGATCATGTTTCTGAAATTATAAAAAAGTTAAATCCTGAAACAACACTGTTTGTGATTGTTTCGAAGACTTTTACAACTCAAGAAACCATCACTAATGCAAATACGATCAAGAACTGGTTTTTAACTTCAGGGTCTCAATTTGATATTGCAAAACATTTTGTAGCTGTATCTACTAACTTGGATGCTATAGATGCTTTTGGAATTGATCCAAAAAATGTATTTCCAATGTGGAACTGGGTTGGTGGTCGTTTCTCTTTATGGTCTGCTGTTGGACTTTCTATTAGTTTATCTGTTGGGTTTGATAATTACCGTTCTCTTTTAGACGGTGCAGAAAAAATGGATATACATTTTAAAGAAAGTTCATTTGACCAAAATATTCCTGTAATTTTAGCCTTATTGAGTATTTGGTATAATAATTTTTACAAATCAGAATCTGAAGCAATTCTTCCCTACACTCAATATCTTACAAAACTAGCTCCATATTTACAACAGGCTATTATGGAAAGTAATGGGAAAAGTGTAGATCGTAATGGAAATCAGGTAGATTATCAAACAGGAACCATCGTTTGGGGTAGTACAGGTACCAATATGCAACATGCATTCATGCAATTAGTTCATCAAGGAACAAAATTAATACCATCAGACTTTATTGGGTATAAAACTTCTCTTTATGGTCTTACAGATCATCACCAAAAATTAATGGCTAACTACAATGCACAAATGGATGCATTAGCTTTTGGAAAATCTAAAGAAGAAGTTCACCTTGAATTAAAATTTTCAGGAGACAACTCAACTATTCATTCTTTATTGCCATATAAAGTTTTTGAGGGAAACAGACCCAGCAATGCTATTTTATTTGAAAAATTAACTCCAGAATCTCTGGGAGAGTTAATTGCTATGTATGAACACAAAATATTTGTTCAAGGGGTTGTTTGGAACATCTTTAGCTACGACCAATTTGGTGTAGAGCTAGGAAAAGAATTGGCAAAAAAGCTTTTAAATAAGGAATAAAACCTCTTTTGTTTTTTTTTTATACTTTTGTTCTAGTTTATGTTAATAAACATCTTAACAATTAACCTGAAAAAAAACAGTTTTCTCATAAAAAAAAACTACTTTTAAAAAGTTAATATTTTGCTAATTTTTAACATTAAATTAACATTACAACTCTCAAAATAAAAGACTTTTGCAGAGAATTAATAACATTAATATTCTATAATGAAAAACTTTAAGAACTTATTATTTGTAGCTTCATTTTTTATAGCTGCCACGGTAATTGGCCAAACAAAAATTTCTGGTACTATTGTTGACGGATCCAACGAGGGATTACCAGGAGCAAGTGTTGTAATCAAAGGTACAACTAACGGAACAGAAACAGATTTTGATGGAAAATTTATGCTAACTGCTTCAACAGAAAGTGGAACTGTTGTAATTTCCTACTTAGGTTTTAAAACCATGGAACTTGCTTTCACTGGTTCTGGTGACTTAGGGAACATCAAATTAAAAGAGGATGGAAATATCCTAGAAGAAGTAGTTTTAAGAGGTATTGTTGATATCGCAAAAGATAGACAAACACCTGTTGCAAAATCTACTATTAAAGCTGCAGAAATTCAAGACAAGTTGGGATCTCAGGAATTTCCTGAACTTCTTAACACTACTCCATCTGTTTACGCTACCAAATCTGGGGGTGGTTTTGGAGATGCAAGAGTAACTATTCGTGGTTTTGCACAAGAAAATATTGCTGTACTTATTAACGGAGTTCCTGTTAATGATATGGAGAACGGTAGAGTATACTGGTCTAACTGGGCAGGTTTATCTGATGTTACAACTGCAATGCAAGTTCAAAGAGGATTGGGTTCTTCTAAGTTAGCTATCTCTTCAGTAGGGGGTACTATAAATATTATCACAAAAACTACAGACTTAAAAGAAGGTGGTTCTATCGTTTCTTCAGTTGGAAATGACGGATACTTTAAAAACTTAGCCTCTTATAATACTGGTAAAAATGAAAATGGCTTTGCTGCTTCATTTTTGATGAGTAGAACAGCTGGAAATGGTTATGTAGACGGAACTGAATTTGAAGGATTTAACTATTTTGTTGGTTTAGGTTGGGATAAAGGAGATCACAACTTCCAATTTATGTTAACTGGAGCACCTCAAACGCACAATCAAAGAACAACTAGTTTCTTTAATATGGCAGACATAGGTGACTACTTAAAATATGGAAAGAAATACAATTACAACCATGGTTATTTAAATGGAGAAGAGTTTAACTGGAGAAAAAACTTCTATCACAAACCTATTTCTTCTTTTAACTGGTCTTGGGATATTAATGAAACTTCTTCTTTAACTACTTCTGCTTACGTTTCTTTTGGACGTGGTGGTGGAACAGGAGACATTGGAAGATTAGGAGGAAATTTTGCTAGTTCAAGCAGGTTCAGAAATCCAGATACTGGATTGGTTGAATGGGATGAAATTGTAAGAGCTAACTCTGGTTTAGGAGGAAACTTTAGCAGTGGATATTCTTACACAAACCCAGCTGACCCATCTACAGGTTTACAGATTGTAAATGATGATGAATTAAGAGACTCTAGTCTGCCAAACGGTTTAGAAAGAAGGAACGGATTTATTAGAAGAGCATCTGTAAATTCTCATAACTGGGTAGGGTTGTTATCTAACTACAATACTAAAATAAATGATAATCTTTCATTTGATGTTGGCGTTGACATTAGATCTTACAAAGGATATCACTACAGAAGAGTTGATAATTTGTTAGGAGCTGACGGATATCGTGACAATGACGATATCAATAACCCTCTAAACATTCAATCTACAGCATATAGTTCTGATTTAGCTCAACAGTGGAATGTTTTCAGAAGCACAGAAGATGAGCAAAAAATAAACTACTACAATATTGGTAAAGTTCGTTGGGCTGGTGCATTTAGCCAGTTAGAGTATACCTCTGATGATATTACTGCTTTTGTTCAGGTTGGTATTTCTCAACAAGGTTTTAAAAGAATTGACCCTTTTAACTATTTAGATTCTGATCCAGAAAGAGAAACTTCCTGGCAGAATTTTATTGGTGGAAATATTAAAGGGGGTGTAAACTGGAATATTGATGAAAACCATAATGTTTTTGTAAACATTGGAGACTATTCTAGACAACCTTTTATTGATGCAGTTTTCCAAAACTTCAGAAATGACATTAACCAAAATGCTAGAAATGAAAAAGTAGCTGGATTTGAATTAGGATACGGATACACATCTGAAAAACTAAGAGCAAATGTAAATATTTACAGAACTGAATGGAAAGATAGATTTAAAACTGTTGGATTTAGAGACGGAAGCGTAAGAGGAACTGCAGATTTACAAGGAATAAAACAATTGCACACTGGTATTGAACTAGACTTCACCTATGATCTTAGCGATAGTTTTAGATTAGTTGGTATGGCTTCAGTTGGAGATTGGGAATATGCAGGAAATGTATCTGGGACAGCATTTGATGATGTAGATCCTGTAGGAACTGTAAACTTATACCTAGATGGTGTTAAAGTTGGTAATTCTGCACAAACTACTGCAAGATTAGGTTTTGACTGGGATGTTGTAGGTAACTTCAAAGTTGATTACAGCCATCGTTATGCTGCAAGACTGTATGCTGATATAAATACTGCAGACTTTGATAGTGAAGACAATAATGGTTCACTTCAATTGCCTAACTATTTCTTAGGAGATTTAGGGATGTCTTATAAGTTTGACTTCAAAGATAGTTCAAATTTAAAGTTTAGATTAAACATCAATAACGTAGGAAATACCGAGTATATTGCTGAATCTTTAACTAACAATTTTGTTGAAAGTGGAGACGATAGCTACCGTGGAATTAACACAAATAACAAAGCCTTCTTTGGTTTTGGAACAACTTGGAACTTAACAGCTAGATACAGCTTCTAAAGTTCTTAAATAATTTCAAAAAACCATCTTTGATTTAGAATCAAAGATGGTTTTTTTATGAATAAATTTAGTATTTTTAGTGTTACTAATTTTTACAAAATGATGAAAACCATACATTCTTATTGGGCATATTTAGTGCTTGTTGTTTTAATAATAACCGTTGTAAATGCAATTGTTGGACTTCTAAAAAAGAAAGCTTTCACAGAAAAAGATCTTCGACTTGGATTGTTTACCTTAATTTTTTCTCACATTCAATTGCTAATTGGATTAGGTTGGTATTTTTCGAGCCCTTACTACAAAGCACTAAAAGCTAATGGAAGTGAAGTAATGGGAGATGCTGCAGCTAGACTATTAGCAATAGAGCACCCAATCATGATGATTTTAGCGATTGTTTTTATAACTATTGGATGGTCTAAGCATAAAAAGAAAATTGAGGATCATGAAAAATTTAAAATAGTTGTGATTTTTTATGGAATTGGTCTCCTATTGATGTTGTCTAAAATTCCATGGAATCAATGGCCTGCTGCCTAATATTTAATCTTTTATATATACTTTACAGATGAAAATTATAAGTTACTTTTTTTCATCAATTTTTGCGTTAGCCTTTTTTTTAAGTCTAATCATTTTTCATCCCTTACAATGGGTTGGATTAAAAATTGGGTATCAATCACATAAAAATATTGTAGATATTCTTAATTGGATTTTAACCAAATCTCTTCTTATCATTGGTAATACTGTAAGTTTTAAAATAGCTCACCCTATCCCAAAAAATACAACCATCATTTTTGTAGCTAATCATCAAGGGCTGTTTGACATTCCACCAATCATATGGTATCTAAGAAAATATCATAGTAAGTTTGTTTCAAAAATAGAATTAGGAAAAGGAATTCCGAGTATCTCTTTTAATCTAAAACATGGTGGCGCTGCATTAATTAATAGAAAAGACCCTAAACAAGCATTAACAGAATTAAAAGAATTTGGTCAACGAATTCATGACAATAATTGGTCTGCAACAATTTTTCCTGAAGGAACAAGAAGCGTAACGGGTAAGCCAAAAAAGTTTTATTATAATGGCTTAAAAATGATGATTAAATACAATCCAGAGGCATATATTGTTCCTATTACAATTAATGATTCATGGAAAGTATTCAAGTATGGGAAGTTTCCACTTGGAATGTTTAATAATATTAAATTTGAGACTCATAAGCCTATTAAAATAGATTCACTTTCCGTGGAGGAACTATTACAAAAAACAGAGGCAACCATTGTTTCCAAGATAAAATAGATCTTTATTTTTCAATTTTGAACGCGTCTTGATCCTGTAGAAAATTTAATTTTTGTCTTATCTTTAGCAAATTAGTTTTAGAGACAACACACTGTAATACGTTTTCTTTCCCTTCTATGGTACTAAAAAGTTTTTCTCCAAGGAAATTATAAATAGCTGTATGTCCATTATATTCATACCCATTTTCATCCTCTCCCACTCGATTAACACCAATACAATAACTTATATTTTCAATTGCTCTAGCTTTTAATAATGTGTCCCAAGCATCAATTCTAATAGATGGCCAATTGGCTACGTATACTAATAAATCGTACTCATTTGTGTTTCTAGACCAAACAGGAAATCTTAAATCATAACAAATTAAAGGACAAATTCTCCAGCCTTTATATAAAACGATTAATCTTTCTTTACCTGAAGTGTATTGATCATTTTCTTTGGCTAAGGTAAAAAGGTGCCTTTTATCATAGGTCTCTATATGACCGTTAGGATGTATAAAAAAAAGCCTATTAAAGTACTGAGCATTTTCTTTGATTACAACACTTCCTACTAGAGCAATCCTATTAATTTTAGCAGTAGTAACCATCCATTTGACGGTAGGCCCCTCCATAGTTTCTGCAATAGAAATTGGATTCATTGAAAAGCCAGTTGTAAACATTTCAGGAAGAATAACAAGATCTACAGTTGAGGGCAACTTTGATATTTGCCGATCAAAATACTCCAAATTTACCACAGGTTTTTCCCATACAATACTAGACTGAATTCCAACAATATTTAATTCATTCTTCATGAGATGATTTTTTTAATAATACTATAAAATTCGATTTTCCTTACATCTCTATAAGTTTATTTAAAATATTTTAATTTAATTTAAGTTATTCTCTAATATAAATAAAAATTCAAAGTATGATGAAAAAAATTATATTTGTTTAAATACAAATAGATGCTATGAAAACTTCTGTTTTTTTCAATAATATTAATAATTGGGCTGATTTCAATAATGCTCTAATTCTACTCAACAATAAGGATAAAGGGGATGCATTTGAACTTCTAACAAAACTTTATTTTCTTATTGACCATAAGTATGATAACTATGATAATATTTGGTTGTTATCCGAAGTACCTAAAAAAGAGCTAGAAATAATAGGGCTTGAATCTAGAGATTTAGGAATTGATTTAATAGCAAAAAAAGGAAATGAATATCATGCTATACAATGTAAGTATCACACAGATAAAAATCAAAACGTAACATTTAGAGAGGTATCAACTTTTATTTCATTACTTGGGGGTTATGATAAATTGACAGAGGGATATGATGTAAAGAATGTGGAATCATTGTTGAAAATTTGTAAACCATAGGCATATCTTCTTTTCTTAAATTAAATTCTATTCCTATATGAGTAATATATAAATATATTTATTTTTTGATTTTCCTTACATCGCTAGAAGAATGATTATACATCACATAGAATTACCTTCTAAATTAAATTTGTTTGGTAAGAAACCATGGGAGGTGCCTCATCTAGACACCATGGAGCTATCTCATATGTAAGTGTATCCTCCAAAAAGCAAGATTTAGAAAGGCAAATAAAAGAATTAGATAATATTTTTATTCATCCAATACAATTTTTAATTGGTAGTTTTTTTCCACACCAATATCTTCCCATTCTGTAGCCCATCTAGTTCTTATAAATATATTTACAGTATCCCTAACCATTTCATCATCATAAAATATATTCTGTTTTGGTCTATTGGTATATTTACTATATGTTCCCAGTAATGTCTCAGAATAAGGACAATCTAAACACATATTATTTGTAATCTGGTAGCCTACTATATTAAGTGGAGGATGAATACCCGCCATATCTTCAATAGTATAAGTTACACTCCCTATTGGAATTGGAGTATTGAAACCACCTCCAGTAAAATAACCTAAGAATGAATATAGAGGCACAGTAAATTGCAAATTATTAAGCCAAACCCAATAATCTGAGTCATATCCAACTTCTATTATTGATTCTCCATTAATCTTATAATTATCTTTAACATCACTTAGAAAACCATCAATAGTAAAGTAATTTATTCCTTCGTGAAAAATATGCCAATAACCTCTTTCATCCAAATAAGAATTTGGTTGAGATAAAGGGTTAATTACAAATTCTGCATTACAATCAATGTCAACACAAGCGGAGGGATTTGGTTCATTATATCTAACACTACAGTTAACCAATAAAGTTAGAAATATTAGTGATAAAATATATTTTTTTACAAATCTAAAAATTGCAGTGTCCATAGCGGTTTCTATATGACTCATATCTTTACTATTAAGGGCGTGTTAATTTTTAAATAAGTATTAAAAAAAATAACCTTAGCTGTTCCAGAGGGCTTAAATTATTAATTTTTGAATCTTTCAATTATTTAATTCGAATAGTTTTAAAAACCTTTATGATAACATCTTTTAAAACTTAATAAATTAGAATCTTATAATGAGATAGCTAAAGGACAGGTATACTACTTAAAATTATATTATTTATTTTAGTTACGTCCTAAAAATTCATAATTTTTAACTTCCACTTTCATTTTAGACATAGCTTTAGCACTTTCAATTACAGCATTTGATAATACCTTCTGTTTATTTAGCTCAAATGACATTTCTTCTCTTTGCATTTGCAAATCATCTTCATACTGTTTAAGTTTAAGATCCCAGTCTCTTCTTTCTAATTGAGTCATTTCTGCGTAAATTTCTTTACTTAGTTCAGTTGCTTTGCTTCCACATGAGGAAGATAAGGGCACCAAAGCTAACGCCCTAGCTGCTTGATCAAAGTTTCTTGCAGCCCTGTAAGATTGAGCCTTACCCATATTTGAATTACACCAATGTTCTTCAATTATAGAAATCAATTTTGAGGCCTCATCATAACAAGAAATTCCTGGGAGTACACCTTGCAGTACACCTGCAGCTTCCTTCCATGATTCTGCAGCAATTAGAGTTTTAGCTTTGGAAACAGTCGACTGACATTCTCTTTCTAGCTTTAACTGGTATATCTTAGCAAGTAGTTCTTGGCCTTTATCAAAACAATTTGAAGAAACATTTGGGATTGATGAAAGATTAAATAGAGCTTCATCAAATTGGTCGTTTTTTGCTAATGTTTCGCTTTCTTTTAAAATAAAATCACAATTTGTATTGTAATATTGAATTATTTTATTTTTTGTCTCATCTAAAAACGCTGAAAACTCAGCACTTGGTCTAAACTCTCTAAGTGCTGCAATTACAGATCTCTGCTTGTTAGCATTTATTCCTTTTAAACCTTCATAACTAAAAAATCCAAATTGTCTTTTCTCAAGGTAATCTACAGCATAGATATTAATGTCCATGTCAAAATAATATTTTGGAGGTGTTCCAGATGTTTTCTCAAATGTATTAATTGAGGGTACTGCTACTAACCCAAATCTGTCATTAGCTGAAGACCCTAAGGATTCTTTTAATAAAATTTTATCTAATTTTTTAATTAGATTCGATTTCGCAGAACCTTCAATTGAATTATTAGTCATTACATCAGTAAAAAAACTTATTCTTGCTAAATCATCTAAAGTTTCGGCTTCTTGTGATATTGATAAATTAAAAGGAAAACTTATTAAAAACATTAATAATATTCTATTCATAATATAATTTATTTACAGTCATTAATATTTAATATTGCATGGCCTAGACCAACCTGCTCAGGCCTCATAGAAAATAAAGACTTAAGTCCAACATCTCTAAGAAATTTTACAGCATATTTAAGAGCATTAACATTTCTTCCATTTTCATCAACTAATGGAATATTTATATAAATATTAACTGATTCTCCACTAGGACTAGGGTTTACATTACCCACTCCTTTAAAGCCATTATCAAAAGCCCATTGTTCAAAATATTCAAAAAGAAATGTGCCGTCTGGCAATTCAGTACCATAATAATCATAACAACCAAAATCAACTGAGTCAGGAGAGGCTATAATCTCAATTCTAGCCTCACGACCAATTTCAATATATTCTTGAAAAACCCTCATAACTTCACCTTCTAGATTAGATATAAAAGCCTCAACTCTTTCTAGAACTAATAGTTCTACTGATGGCGAAGACGAAGGGGCACCCGGCATTCCTGCTTTCAATAAAATTTTTAAAGAATAAGCATCTTTAGCAGTCATGCTAAATCTATCTACTATCTGCCGACCCATTCCAGCATCCTTAATATTATAATCTAACTCTAATATAATATCAGCCGAAACCTGCATAGCTAATTCGTCTAAAAGAGACAAGGTTCTACCAGTTATAGCATTTTTTTCAATCCTAGCATTCAATGATTTAATTTCAGACTGCATATCAGCAAGATTAAACCCTCTTTCTGAAAATTTACCAGCAGTACTATTAATTATCGCATTTAAGGTAGGGTCTGTAGCAAAAGCATCTGAATACAGATATTCTTTTTGAACTGAACCTTGCTCATCAGTTACTTTTACATAGCCATTTTGGTTCATCCAAGTATCTGCAGGAACAATCATAATTTTTGGCTTTATCCCGTTTTGTTGAGAAAAGCAGTTGGCATAAGCCAATAAAAAGAATAATAAATATTTTTTTTTTCATAATTGATGTTAAT
>Ga0209309_10000313_pt1 | contig 60768 bp, 66 predicted proteins | sample COGITO_mtgs_1204_2_FD_184807 | JGI IMG/M metagenome (GOLD analysis project Ga0209309, IMG submission 184807) | Pelagic marine microbial communities from North Sea - COGITO_mtgs_120412 (SPAdes) (version 2) | ecosystem: Environmental > Aquatic > Marine > Epipelagic ... | reverse complement strand
ATTTACTAATGACTACACTATTTCTGCTTGGGTGACCCCTTCAGAATTAAAATCACAAACCATTGTTCGTAAAGGCCCTATTACCAACGGGCCAAATACAGCGCCTTATTCTTTAAGTTTGGCAGCTGTAAATACGTTAGGGTCATTATTATATTTAGATGAACAGGTTTTTGGAGTGACATCACAGACGGGTTATCAAATTAATAGTTGGCAATTAATTACAACTACCCGAGAAGGGGATATTGTACGATTGTATAGAAATGGACAATTGATTGCTGAAGAAACAGTTTCAGGTGCCATGCTAGATGAAGAGGCTCCGTTGCATATTGGTTCAAGGAATCAAGTGTCAGGGAATACTTTTTCGGGTAAAATAGACGAAGTTCGCATGTATAATAGAGCGTTGTCTCAATCTGAAATTAACACGATATATTTTGAAAACATAGATCCTACTTTGGTAGCATTCTATCCCTTTAACGGAAACGCCAATGATGAAAGTTATTATTCAAATAATGGCATTGTAGATGGGGCGCAACTTACTGCCGATCGTTTTGGTATTCCCAATAGTGCTTATGAATTTGACGGATTAGACGATATTATTCGAGTAGTTGATAACCCTAATTTATACTTTGAAGATGACTTCTCCTTTAATGTTTGGGTGTATCCTACATCAATTAAATCTCATACTATTCTTGTAAAAGGTCCGGTTGTTAGTGGTTCGACTGAAGCTCCTTTTGAAGTTGGTTTGTCAGGGATAGAAGAGAATGTTTTTAAAATTACCACACAAACAGACGAAACATATCTTTATTCCGATGTAGGATACCAGCTTAATAAATGGCAAATGTTTACAGCAATACGGGATGGTGAAACGATGCGATTGTATCTTAATGGTGTTTTATTAAACGAATCAGAAATTCTTGGTGAATTATTGGATGAAGAAGCTCCGCTGCATATTGGTTCAAGGAATCAAGTAATAGGGAATACTTTTTTAGGTAAATTAGATGATGTAAGGTTGTATAATAGAGTTTTGACCCAACAAGAGATATCGAACTTCGCACAAAACATCCCAAGTACCACAAATATAATTCGTGGTACGATACGATTTGATTTTGAAAATAATTCTTGTGAAGAAAACGACTATCCAACTACAGGAGCTATGGTACAAGCTGAAAATGAGGATAAGGTATTTAGTACTAGAGTTAATCAATTTGGCGAGTATAGCTTTTTATTAGAAAATTTAGGCACTTATCATATAAGAGTTATTCCTGAATCTTTGCCAGATTATTATGAAATAACGCCAGCAGAGAAAAGCATTGTTTTTGATTCTTATGGAAATACAGAAGTTGAAGACTTTTGTTTCACAGCAACCGATGTCTTCAATGATTTAAAAGTAACCTTATTACCGCTTAATGATGCAAGACCTGGTTTTGACACTCAATATGAAATAATTTATGAAAACCTAGGAACAACCATTATTAATGGTGATGTAAGTCTTGCTTTTGATAACGAGCGACAAACGTATTTAGCATCAAATCCAACTGAAAATAGTCTCAATGATAATACTATAGCCTGGCAATTTGAAGAATTACCGCCTTTTGAGTCACGAAGTATTTATGTAAACTTCAATACCCTTGAGCCACCCATAAATGAAGGTGGTGATATTTTATCGTTTATTACGGAAATCAGTCCTGTTCAAGAAGATGCTACGCCAGAAGACAATATCTATGAGTTTGACCAAACAGTCGTGAACTCTTTTGATCCTAACGATAAACAAGTACTTCAAGGTAAAGAAATTTATGAAGATGAGGTTGATGGGTATTTAGATTACATCGTTCGTTTTCAAAATACAGGGTCTGCGTCAGCTGTTAATATAACCGTAACCGACAACTTAAGCGAAAACCTCAATTGGAATACGTTTAGAACACTTTCTAGCAGCCACGACTATCGAGTTGAAATTTTGGACGGAAACGCGGTGTCTTTTATTTTTGAAGATATTTACTTACCGCCAGAGTCAAGCGACCCAGAAGGAAGTAATGGATATATTGCTTTTCAAATAAAACCCAACCAAACACTTTCAATAGGAGATGAAGTAGAAAATACGGCTAATATATATTTTGATTTTAATCCGCCTATTATAACTAATACTGTGATGACTAAAGTTGTTGAAGAACTTTCAATAAATGATTTTTCATTAGAGAGGCTTGTTACGTTGCATCCCAATCCCGTTTCATCAACACTACAAATACAAACTTCGAATAGTTTAACGTTTCAAGGAGCAACCGTATATTCTGTACTAGGAAAAGAATTAGTTATGACTTCAGAAAAACAAATTAATATGGAAGCGTTTTCTACAGGGGTTTATTTTGTAAAAATCACGACTAATAAAGGCAGTGTGACTAAGAAAATTGTTAAACAATACTAATACAAAAATCTATTGGCGTACTTTTTGCGTAGCTTTAGTAGAGAATTATAATTTTAAACTATGAAGTACCTTTCTGTTGTATTGATTACACTTTTATTTGTTTCTTGCGGAACAAGCGTAGGCGTAGATTATGATAAAGAAATTGACTTTTCACAATACACTACCTATAATTTTTTTCCAAACATTGAATCTGGATTGAACGGGCTTGACGAAAAGCGCATTATGCAAGCAACCGATAGTTTGTTGCAAGCACGCGGTTTTGTAAAATCTGATACGCCTCAACTGTATATCAATTTTTATGCAAAAGAAAACCTTCGGAATTCACGAAATACAATCGGTATAGGTGTTGGCAGTGGTGGCGGTAATGTAGGAGTAGGTGTTAGCGGTGGTATTCCTATTGGTGGCCGCATTTATGAACAGGCCATCACCATGGATTTTATAGATGTTTCAAATGATGGCTTGGTGTGGCAAGCAATAGCCGAGGCCGATTTAAAAGAAAAAGCCAATCCGGCACAGAAGAAGCAACATTATGAAAAAGTAGTTTCAAAAATTCTAAAAAAATACCCGCCGTCCAACTAGCAATAAAATACATATTGTCATGCTGTATGGGACTTTTATTAGTGTCTTGTAATACTACTATGGATATTCAGTACGAAGAAAACTTTGACCTTAGTAGTTATAAAACATATAATTTTTACCCTGTAATCGATTCGAAACTTCCTGAAGATGAGACCAAAACAATTATGCAGGCTGTGGCATTGCAACTTTTTAAACAAGGGTATAAAAAATCCAAAAACCCCGACTTTTACGTAAATTTCTTTGTGGAAGAGAATACGTATTATGAGCCCAACGTTTCAGAAGAAAAGAAAAAAGGAAATTATAAGGATAGCAGAAAAAAGAAAGTAGAGACCAATAAAGTATACTTAAAGACTACCGCTATTGATCAATTGCTATACTTGGATATTATAGATGTTGAAAAAGATCAGCTCGCGTGGAATGTTGTAATTGAAGGTTTTGTGGAAAACCCAATTACAAAAGAAAAGTTGTTCCATTACTATTCTGAAAAAATTAAAAAAGCATTGAAAAAATTCCACGAAACCTCAAATTGAAACCTTACTTATATGAAAAAAATACTGCTATTGCTTATCCTACTTCCTATTACTTTAGTTGCTCAAAATACATTCGAACAAGCCGAAAGCTATTTTAAAAAAGAACAATTCAGTAAGGCGAAACTACTATTTAAACAAAACTTGAAGGCATATCCTAATGATAAAAAAACACGGGAGTATTTAGGCGACATTGCCAGTTACGCAAAAGATTGGGATTCTGCGATAGACTATTATGAGGAGTTGGTTGAAGAAGATCAAAATAGTGCTAATTACCACTTTAAGTATGGCGGAGCTATGGGGATGAAAGCGCTGGAAATTAATAAAATTAGAGCGTTAACGTACATAGACGACATTAAGGAAAACTTTGAGATAGCTGCTAAATTAGACCCTGAGCACATTGACGTTCGTTGGGCTTTGGTAGAATTTTATATTCAATTACCCGGAATTATTGGTGGAAGCGAAAAGAAAGCGCGGAGTTATGCTAATGAATTGTTGAAAATATCCCCTGTTGACGGCTACTTGGCGAATGGCTATATAGCCGAATATAATGACCGTCCAGATGATGCTGAAAGCTATTATAAAAAAGCCATACAAGTAGGTGGTTCGCCACATACGTATGAAAAACTGACTGATTTGTATGAAAAGAACGATAAGCCACAGGAAGCTATCGAAACAGCTTCTGAGTCGCTCAAAAAACATAATCGCAATCGATTAAATTATCAAATAGGTAAAATTGCAGCACAATATAATATGAGTCCGCAATTGGGGATTGATTGCTTACAAGCCTACATTAAAAACCATTCGGTACGAGATGGCGTTCCAAAAGATTGGGCGTATTATAGAATGGCGCAGATTTATAAAAACTTGGGCGATAAAAGCGATGCGCTCAACTGGATACAGAAAGCACTTTCAAATCGTCCCGATTTTGAAGAGGCCGAAGAAGAAAAAGAGCAAATCCTTTCGATGTAGCAATAGTTGTTAATTTTTTCAATAAAGACTTATATGTCAGTTCGAGTAGTCCCAATGGTAATTGGGATTGTATCGAGAACTCTTTCAATTTGAAATTCTTTTTTTATATCTGTCCAGGTTGTCTGCGGTGGTAATTTATAATCGTGAATTCTCAATTCTGAATTCTTAACAGTATCTTTACAAAAAACTCGTTATGCGCGTACATTTTATAGCCATTGGCGGGAGTGCAATGCACAACCTAGCGTTGGCACTTCACGAAAAAGGAGATCACGTAACCGGTAGTGATGATGAGGTCTTCGATCCCTCAAAAAGCAGGTTAGCAGCAAAAGGATTATTGCCTCAAGAATATGGATGGTTTGCCGAAAAAATTACTTCAGATTTAGATGCAGTTATTTTAGGAATGCATGCCAAAAAAGACAATCCTGAATTACTAAAAGCTGAAGCATTAGGCTTGAAAATCTATTCGTACCCTGAATTTTTATACGAACAATCTAAACACAAAACGCGCGTTGTTATTGGCGGTTCGCATGGAAAAACAACAATCACTTCTATGATTTTGCATGTGATGCACTATCACAACAAAGAAGTAGATTATATGGTAGGTGCCCAATTGGAAGGGTTTGACACGATGGTTCATCTTACCGAAGAAAATGATTTTATCGTATTAGAAGGAGATGAATATTTATCGTCACCCATTGACCGTCGACCCAAGTTTCATTTATACCAACCAAACATTGCTTTGTTAAGCGGAATTGCCTGGGACCACATTAATGTATTTCCCACCTACGAAAATTACGTAGAACAGTTTGAAATATTTCTGAAACAAATAACAAATGGTGGTGCCATTATCTACAATGAAGAAGATGCTGAGGTAAAACGAGTAGTAGAAGAAACCGAAACCCCAATAAAAAAATATCCCTACCAAACCCCAGAATATTCAGTTGAAGACGGTGAAACATTATTAGAAACACCCGAAGGCCCTATGCCAATTGAAGTGTTTGGAAAGCACAACTTAAACAATCTAGAAGGTGCTCGATGGATTTGCCAGTTAATGGGCGTAGATGCTGCTGGCTTTTATGAAGCCATCGCGTCTTTTACGGGAGCCAGTAAACGATTGGAAAAAATAGCTGAAACTAAAACAGCTGTCGCATTTAAAGATTATGCACATTCTCCCAGTAAAGTAAAAGCGACCACTCAAGCGGTAAAAAATCAATATCCTGATAAAAAATTAGTTGCCTGTTTAGAGTTGCACACCTATAGTAGTTTAAACCCCGAGTTTTTATCGGAATACAAAGGTGCATTAGATGCAGCTGATGCTGCGGTGGTGTTTTACTCGCCACACGCAGTGATGATTAAACAACTGGAAGAAATAAAAGCCGAACAAATAGAAGAAGCCTTTCAACGGGAAGATTTAATGATTTTTACCAATCCAGCAGACTTTAAAACCTTTTTATATACTGAAGATTATGAAAACACCGCTTTGTTGTTAATGAGTAGTGGTAATTATGGTGGGTTAGATTTTGATGCCGTGAAGGGGTATTTGAAATAGAGAAATCAATGTTGAATTGAATTCGTTTGTCATTCCGAAGGAGGAACAACTGGGGAATCTTTTTTGGAAATAGAAAAGATTCTTCACTCCGTTTCACTACGCTCTGAATGACATAATCCACTATTTTACTTATAAATTGAATTTATAAACTCCGAAACATTCGCTTCAGTCTTTTTTATAAGCGCTTGTTTCGCTTGTTCTTGATCAACCTCACTTTTATCCTGCGATAGCTTAAACTTCCCTTCCCAGTTGGTGATTTCAATCTCGAATGCTTGAATGTAATTTACAAAACGCTCCATTTTTGGGTTGTCTTTGTGCAGGATGAATTTGTCTTCTGGTTTCTCTAAAAACTCGGTCATGGCAATCATACTGTCTTTTGCAATTTCAGGGTCGTTGATTAATGTTATGGTGCCTGTTATATTAACGATGATATAATTCCAAGTAGGTAATTGGTTTTCTGAATCATAAACCGAAGGCGAAATATAACAATCAGGTCCTTTAAAAATTACGGTAACATTTGCGCCATTTTGTAAGGTTTCTAGTTGTGGATTGTTTTTATCAATATGAGCAATTAACCGTCCCGTTTCAGCATTATAAATAAACGGAATATGGGTAATAAAAGGTACGTTTTTCTCTACCGAAACCAACATCCCTAATGGGTATTGATTGATTACAGCAATCATTTTCTCTTTGTTTGTGACTTGATGATGCGGAGGTGGGTACATTTTTTAATTGTGAGTTATGAGTTAAAGAGTTGATATGTTTATGAGATGATGTGTCGATACTTTTTGTTTTTTTAAACTGCCTACTGCCTACTGCCTACTGCCTACTGCCTACTGCCTACTGCCTACTGCCTACTGCCTACTGCCTACTCTGCCTACTGCCTATTAAAATCATGCTCCAAACTGCCGTAAATGATGGTCCAAGTGTTTATACTGCATTTTTCCCCATTGCTCGGTAGTAAAAGCACCAAATATGGGGTGTGGTGGTAAGGCTTGGTTTTTATCTTTTTGTTTAAATTCTTCTAAAAGGGATTTTAGATGTGCCTTTTCCACTTCAAAATCTTTAGTTTCGGTTACTATAAATTCTTTTGCTGTGGGCAGGTTTTGTCTCCAAGGTTTGTCGTTGTATAACATTCCTTTAAACGATTTCATTAATATTCTCATAAAGACGTTTGGCTTTTTGACCGTTGTTTTTTGTAGAACGATTTCAAGCGGTTTTTGACAATGATGCATCATTTGGGCAGGATTCATTTCCCCCCATTTGGGCAGTTTGTTAGGATATACTTGCGCTATTCGTTGTTGAACTTCTGAATAGGCTTCCGGAGAAAATAAAGATTTCATATACTTTGAAATTAGATTTTGAGGCTTGCTGTTTTCAGTTTAAAGATACATTATTATCTTTAAAGGTTTAAGAAACCTATGTGAACAAAAAACCAACATCCTTTTCAATAAAAAACTGGAGCGAAGACGATCGTCCTCGAGAAAAATTGCTTCAGAAAGGGCGTGCGTCATTAAGTGATGCAGAGCTTATTGCCATTTTAATAAGTTCTGGTAGCCGTGAGGAAAGTGCTGTGTCGTTAAGTCAGCGAATTTTAGCTTCCGCAGAGAATAATTTAAACCAACTGGGGAAACTTACCATCAAAGATTTAATGCAGTTTAAAGGCATTGGAGAAGCGAAAGCGATAACCATTGCGGCAGCTTTAGAGTTAGGTAGAAGACGAAGAGCTGGCGAAGCATTGAACCGAAAAAAAGTAACCTCCAGCCAATCTGTTTTTGAACTCATGCAACCTATATTGGGCGAATTACCACACGAAGAGTTTTGGATTATCTATTTAAATAATTCTAACAAAGTACTGCAAACGTCACAATTAAGCAAAGGAGGTATTACTGGCACGTTGGTAGATGTGCGCTTAGCCTTTAAAAATGCATTGCAGTTAGGCGCAATAGCAATAATATTGGTGCATAATCATCCTTCCGGGACGTTAAAACCGAGTCAGCCAGATATTAAGCTTACTCAAAAATTGAAAACTGCAGGAGAAAGTCTGGATATTAAAGTGCTCGATCACCTTATAATAACTGAAAAAGCGTATTTTAGCTTCGCTGACGAATCTATGATGTAACTGTTTATGCTATTAATTTACACTCAAAAGCTTACCCCAAGAATAACATACATTTTTAAGCATATCTGTACCCGTATTTTAGGGTTAGATGTGAGTTTTACATCGGTTATTGAAGAGTTAATTGCTCATAATGGGCCTAAACTTTCGTATGGGAAACAACCTATGGGAAATGAACTTTTTTTACAAAGCCAAGGATTATTAACAGAGCAAGGAGTTGAAAGTATCGATATAATTGTTAAACCTTGGGAAGAAACCATTGGGTTTTTTCCGGTTTCAGAAAAAAGTGCACTTCCGTTCGATATTTTTTCAGCAGGGTTTTATTTGTTGAGCCGATATGAAGAATATTTACCACACGTAAAAGATGAAAGAGGGCGTTACCCGGTTTCTGAAAGTTTAGGCTATAAAGAAAAATTTTTGAAACAACCTGTAGTTGATTTTTGGGCCTATAAATTTAAAGAAATAGTACAGCGGCAATTTCCGGATATTGTTTTTCCAGATAAAAAAATGCAAGTGCATCCGGTAATTAAAGCGGTAGAGCCTTTTGCGTATCAGCAGAAAGGTTTTTTTAGATCATTTATTGGGTATACGAGTGACCTTTTTAAATTTAAAATACTACAAATAACCCGAAGGACTCAAGTTATTTTAGGTGTTAGAAGAGATCCGCATAATACTTTTAAATGGATTATAAACCGAGCAAAGCGCAGTAATAATAATCTTTCCGTTTTCTTTTTATTGGGAGAGGCTGCTACTTTTAAAGAGAGCCTTAATACGCACAGGCAAAAATTTAAATTGCTGATAAAATATGTAAATGATTATAAGGAGGTAGGGTTATTGTTTTCTTTTAATTCGCTAACAGAACATAGGTTGCTAAAAAAAGAAAAAAAACGTCTTGAAGAAATTACCAATCGAAGTTTATCGAGTACTATGGGCTCACATTATTTGGTAAACCTTCCTGACTTTTATAGAGACTTGGTGGAGTTGGAAATTAAAAAAGACTTTACCATGGTGTATAAAAACAAGGTAGGTTTTAGAGCCGGTACCTGTACTCCTTTTCTTTTTTACGATTTGGATTACGAAATAAAAACCCCCTTGATTATCCACCCATTAGCAATGGCCTCTACCGCTTTTGCCGATAAAAGTGAAATGGAGATTAAAAAAACCATTGAAGCTGTTATGTATTCAGTACACAAAGTGAATGGTACGTTTTCAATGATTTTTAATAACACAGATTTTTCTCCGGAAAAAAATAAACTTTGGAAAAAAATATTCTCAGAAAAAATGTTTCAAAATGACTAAACTCACCGATATTTTTTTCGATTTAGACCACACCCTTTGGGATTTTGATAAAAACTCATCCCTTGCTTTTAAACGGGTGTTCGAAAATCATAAAATAGAAATTGATGTGGCGCTTTTTTTAAAAGAGTACGAACCCATCAATTTTGAATATTGGAAACTTTTTAGAGAAGAAAAAGTCACCAAACAACAATTGCGTAGAGGCAGGCTAATTGATGCATTTAAGGTTTTTGATATGACCTATCCCGTTCTTGAAATTGATGCTTTGGCAAATTCATATATCGATGAGTTGCCTGGTGATAATCACTTATTCGACGGGGCTACAGATATATTAGAGTACCTATCAGAAAAATATACCCTTCATATAATTACCAACGGTTTTCATGAGGTGCAACATCTAAAACTTAAAAAAAGCGGGATTTATAATTATTTTAAAACGATAACTACTTCAGAAGAAGCAGGGGTAAAGAAACCCAACCCTGTTATTTTTAAAACAGCATTACAAAAAGCTTCAGCAAGTCCTGAAAGTAGCCTTATGATTGGTGATTCATTCGAGGCTGATATACTTGGAGCCAAGGCAGTGAAAATGCAAACCATATACTATAATTACAGAAAAACAAAACCTACTGAAAATCAACCCGTTGTTGATAACCTTTTTGAGATTAGAAAGTTTATTTAGTGAAATATTTGGATTTTAAGTCCGTTACTATTAAAACACCCCGACAATGAAAACAAACCTACCACTGCCAATACTGATAATTTTGGCATCTATATTTTTAACCGCTTGTGTAAGAGATATCGATTTTGATGAAGCAGATAATATCGCACTTACGCCAGTAGTTGAATTGGACTTAATTTACTTTACCCTTACAGCAAATGATTTTTTTGACTCGAGTACTTCAAACCCCAGGTTGACGGTAAGTGATACGACGGATCTTCCTTTTTTAAATGAAGGTTTTGCTCAGGAAAATTTGAGGAAAGCTGACTTTTTTTTTAAGTTTACAAATAGTATTCCTAGAAGTTTTGACATTAATTTTCAATTTTTAAATCCAGAAAATACAGAAACGTACGGCACACAAACTAATGTGAGTCAAGGAACGCCGCAGAATCCACAGCCAACCGATTTTACAGAAACTGTCGAAGGAGAAGAGCTTACCGAATTACTAAAAGCGTCCAAAGTAGTCGTTACAGTAACGATCGAATCCTCTAATGAAGAATTGGAAGGAGAACTCAATTTAAAGTCCAAAACCACTTATTACCTAGAACTATAATATGAAAAATATATTATTATGTATTATAGTTCTTTGGATAGGCGATTTATTTTCACAAAATAAAGAAGTCCTGTATGGTTTAGAAGAAGTGCCTCAAAACCTATTACTTAACCCTGGGAGCAAAGTGCCACAGAAATTTCATTTTGGAATTCCGTTCTTGTCCCAAATTCATATAAATGGGGGAGCATCGGGTGTTTCAGTATACGATATATTTCAGGAATCTAGTACCGATATCAATAGCCGTATACGTGACAAAATTTTTGAAATGGATGCCAAGGACTTCTTCACCATTAACCAGCAACTTAATATTATAGATTTTGGTTGGTTAGCGAAGAATGAAATTTATTTTTCTGGAGGGATATATCAAGAGCTTGATTTTATCAGCTATTTTCCTAGAGACCTAGCAATTCTCGCTTGGGAGGGAAATCAACAGTATTTAGATTATGACTTTGATTTAGGGGAAGTAAGCACCACAGGTGAACTGCTAACCGTATTTCATTTTGGTGCTAATAAAAAATTAAATGATAACCTTACGGTTGGAATACGCGGAAAAATTTATTCTAGTATCCTGCAGTTTCAAAGCAAAAATAACTCGGGAACGTTCACAACCCGTGAAACTCCAGACGGAATTAATATTTATGAACACGAATTACGAAATTTAGATATTTCAGTACAAACATCTGGTTATGCTTCTTTACGCGATGCCGATGGAAGTTCTGAAGTGATCAGTGAATTATTGGGACGCTCGCTTTTTGGAGGAAACTTAGGGATAGGTGTAGACCTTGGTGCTACCTATGATATTGGAAGAAACTGGACTATTAGTGGTAGTTTACTTGATTTAGGGGCTGTTTTTCATACCAATGGAGTGGAAAACTATGAATCTAAAGGGGATTACACTGTTAGTGGTATTGAATTGATTTTTCCTCCCATAGAAGATGGGCAGCCAACAATTCCTTATTTTTCTAATATAGAAGACGAATTTGAAAGAGAAGTTGGTATCGATACCGTTAATACAAGTTACACACAGTTGCGTCCGTTAAAAGTTAATGGCGCCATAAAATATCGTTTTGGTAGAAGTATTGGTACAGGTGCGGATTGCGATTGTTATAATATGGGCGGAGCTATAGAGACCAATCAATCTGTTGGGATGCAGGTGTTCAGTGTTTTTAGACCGAAAGGACCGCAATTAGCCGGAACGCTATTTTATTACCGTCGATTATGGGAGTTTTTATCGGCAAAGGCTACCTATACAGTAGACCCTTATTCAGCATCAAATGTTGGGATAGGCATGGTAGCAGATTTGGGAAAGTTCAACTTCTATATTGCCGCAGATAACCTACTCCGTTACGGAAATATCACTAAGGCAAAAAGCGTATCTTTGCAGCTAGGCTTCAACATAAAAATTTACGAGTAATGACAAAATATTTTATTTTATCTATTTTCTTTTTTATTAGTGTTACTTCTTTCGCACAAAAAACCTTAAGCGACTATAGCTATGTGGTAGTGCCAGATCAATTTGATTTTTTAGAAGGGAAAGACAAGTTTCAACTTAACTCACTTACCGAATATTTATTCAATAAATACGGTTTTAATGCGTATTTAAATTCAGAGGCCCCAAATGCGAGACGATGTGATGGACTGTATGCAGATATTAAGGAGAATAATTCTATTTTTAAAACTAGATTAACCATAATACTTAAAGATTGTAATGGAAATGTAACCTATACTGGGAAAGAAGGCGTAAGTAGAATCAAAGAATATAGGGAGGCTTATCAGGATGCTATTAGAAAAGCTTTTAAAAGTGTTAGAGAGCTAGGTGTTAATCAAAAAGATGTTGAGTTATTAGGAGAACAACCTCTTGCAGAAGCAAATACCACTGATAAAATAAGAGAATCGAAAAATAATAGTACATCCATTATTAATACTACCAACAATGCAACTGAAATAGACTCTGTTGACAACGTAGCTGTCTCAAACTTGCCAAAAGCAAAATTTTTAAATTATACTAAAGACGGAACATCGTTTTTACTTCGGAAGACCAATAAAGGGTATTCTTTATATAAAGAGTCTACTGAAGCTGAAAATGGATTGGCATTAACTGGAACTATAACAGTAACCAATTCCGAAGTAAAATTTAAAAGCACCAAAGATGAAATGTACGATGTATATTTTGACGAAAATCAAAACCTATCTCTTTTTAAAGGGGAAACGGTAGTGTTGTATAAATTAGTGCGTTAAAACTTGTACTTATCCTTCCAAAGACTTTTTAAGTAGTTTTTCAAATTATTTTCTCGAGGATTATTCCCGGGTTTGTATAATGTTGTTCCTTTAATTTCTTCAGGTAGAAATTCGTGTGGCACAAAATTACCTTCATAGCTATGGGCATATTGATAGTCTTTGCCGTAGCCCAATTCTTTCATTAATTTTGTAGGAGCATTTCTAATAGATAAGGGTATGGATAGATCTCCTGTTTGTTTAACCAATTGTTGTGCTTTGTTGATGGCCTCGTAGGACGCATTGCTTTTAGCTGAAGTGGCTAAGTAAATGGTACACTGGCTTAAAATAATACGAGCCTCAGGGTATCCAATGGTATTTACGGCTTGAAAAGTGTTATTTGCCATGACCAAGGCGGTGGGATTGGCAAGACCAATATCTTCAGAAGCCAGAATCACCAATCGTCTGGCTATAAACTTAATATCTTCGCCACCTTCAATCATTCGGGCCAGCCAATAAACCGCTGCGTTGGGATCACTTCCACGAATCGATTTGATAAAGGCCGAAATAATATCGTAATGCTGTTCCCCAGCTTTATCATATAAAACTGTGTTTTTCTGCACCTTTTGCTGAACCATTTCATTGGTGAGTGTGATACTGTCTGTGTTTTCAGAAAGTATAACTAGTTCGAGCATATTAAGTAATTTACGTCCGTCACCCCCTGAAAGTCTTAAAAGCGCTTCGGTTTCTTTCAATTCTATGTTTTTTTGCTGTAATAGATCATCTTTTTCAATGGCACGTTTCAAAAGCGCTTCTAAATCAACTTTGCTAAAGGGTTTCAGAATATAAACTTGGCAGCGTGACAATAGGGCAGGAATGACTTCAAAGCTTGGATTCTCTGTGGTAGCTCCAATTAAAGTGACCCAGCCTTTTTCAACTGCTCCCAATAAAGAATCTTGTTGTGATTTACTGAACCTGTGAATTTCATCAATAAATAAAATTGGATTTTTAGAGGTAAATAAATCATCGCTCTTTTTTGCTTTATTGATAATTTCTCGCACAGCTGCGACACCACTGTCAACGGCGCTGAGGCTGTAAAATGGACGATTGGATTGATTGGCAATAATAGAGGCAAGGGTTGTTTTACCAATTCCGGGTGGTCCCCAAAGAATCATAGACGATAAAACACCAGCAGATAATTGAGTGGTTAAAGCACCATTAGGACCTACCAAATGTTGTTGGCTAATGTAATCTTGAAGCGTTTTAGGGCGAATTCGTTCAGCTAATGGTGTGTTCATAGATGCAAAATTACAATTTTATATACCGCATCGTACTGACAAATTATCATTAATTTAGCCTTAGGATTACTTTTTGTTATTTATAAAATATGTCTAAAAAAAACGACCTATCATTTTATCCGGGTGTGATTTATGCGCCCTTACTTTTCGTATTTACGATGTGGGTTGTTTATTGGGCAGAAATACGCTTTGGATGGCGCTTTACAACCTATGGAATCTACCCACAAAAGTTGGAAGGACTAAGAGGCGTGATTTTTGGACCTTTTATACATAGTGGTTTACAGCATCTTTTTAATAACTCCATACCACTTTTTGTATTAAGTGCTGCCCTGTTCTATTTCTACAGAAATATAAAATGGAAAGTGTTGTTAGGCGGTTTATTATTAACCGGTTTATTAACTTGGGCCATCGGGCGACCCTCGTATCATATTGGGGCAAGTGGGATTGTATATTTATTGGCTTCTTTTTTGTTTTTTAAAGGTATATTTTCAAAACAGTATCAATTAACTGCCCTGTCATTAGTTGTTGTTTTTTTATATGGAAGCTTATTGTGGTATGTGTTTCCAATAGATTCAAAAATATCATGGGAAGGGCATTTATCTGGTTTTTTAGTCGGTTTGGTGTTTGCGATCTTTTTTAAAGAAAATTATCACATTCCCGAAAAAAAATATGAATGGCAGCGGGAAGACTACAATCCTGAAGAAGATGAATTTCTACAACATTTTGATGAGGACGGAAACTTTATTGAAACCCCTGATAAAACTGAAAACGAAGCTGAAGCTACAAATGAACCTGAAATCGAACTGGACCCTGAAACTGAAGCTGAAATCGAAAAAAAATTAACAAAAATAAATTACCATTTCAGGGAAAACACGAAAGATGATACTAGCAACTAAAGAGTGATTATAATTTGGATTTTTTGTGATTTATTTAGCTCGTTGGCGTACCACTTCATATAAAAAAGCACCACAAGCAACCGAAACATTTAAAGAATTAATTTCACCTAATAACGGCAATGCTGCCTGCTCATCTACTAGTTTAAGAACGGAATGTGAAATACCTTTCCCTTCTGACCCCATTATGATAGCCACGGGCTCATTAAAAGACGTATTGTAAATTGTTTTATCGGCCTTTTCGGTAGCAGCCACTGTTTTTATGCCAGAACCCTGAAGATAGAAAATTGCATCTTTAATGTGATCTACTTTACAAATGGGCATTTTAAAAATGGCTCCAGCAGATGTTTTTACGGTATCACCAGAAACAGGAGCGCCTCCTTTTTTCTGAATAATAATGGCATCTACACCTGTACACTCGGCAGTACGAATGATAGCGCCAAAATTACGGACATCACTTATTTGGTCGAGCACTAAAAATAAAGGTGTTTTCTGTTTTTCTAACGTTGTTTCTACAATCTCTTCAAGACTCACAAACGAAATGGGGGAGGTTACAGCCACCACACCTTGGTGATTTCCATTAGTTAATCTGTTTAGCTTTTCAACAGGGACATGATTTATGGTGACATGTTTATTTTCAAGCGCTGAAATTATAGTTGCAAGTTTATCATTCTCAGAATCTTTTTGAATGTAAACCTTATCAATTTCGGTATCAGATTTTATAGCCTCTAATACCGGATATATACCAAATATGTTATCTTTTTTGCTCATGGTGTAAAAGTAAGAATCGTTGCTTAAAAACTATGTTTATATAACTAGATTATTTGAACAAAAGTTCGATAATTAAAAAAAGAGGCTGTCTTTTTTTGAAAGACAGCCTCTGTAATGATTAATTCTTTTTAAGAATTAAAAACGTTTAGTACCCTACATTTTGTTGAAATTCAGGATTAACATCAGTTTCATCTTTAGAAATAGGGAAAATCATTTTAGGACTTGGATAGTTTAGTGTTTGGGTTGCAGACCCTGTTACATCACCTTCTTCTCGCGTCATATCTCTTTTGTTTCTAACAATATCATACAATCTATGACCTTCAAAAGCTAACTCTTTTCTTCTTTCTTGAAGAATTGCAGAAATTAATTGATTTCCACTAGAAGTAGTAGGCGCTGCATTAGGATTAGCTCTAAACCTAATCATATCTAAGGCTGTTCTTGCCCCAGCATCGTTTCCGCTTTTAGCTAAAGCTTCCGCTTTATTAAGGATTGTCTCTGATAATCTTAATACTGGTGTATTTGCTAAACCTGCAATACCATCTCTACTTGGGAATTTATAGTTGTAAAATTCACCATCATTTTCTTGATAAAGACCTAATCTAACATCATTAGGGTTATATAGGCTATAAAGTTCATTAGTTAAGAAAAAATCACCATATCCTTCAACAATATAAATATAACCTAATGCATTTGTGCCAGGGTAATCAGTATTTGAAAATGATATTTCAAATATAGTTTCACTGCTACCTGCGGTAGACCAGCTATCTACGTAATCTGCATTTGAAGTTAAAGAATATGGTCCAGCAATTACTTCATTTGCTTTAGCAATAGCCTTTGGGTAATCTCCTTTATATAAGTATAAACGAGCTAAAAGAGCAGATGCACCATAAGATGACATATATACATCATTTTGTGATGTATTGGGTAATAAATTTTCAGCTTGTTGTAAATCTAATATTACCTGATTATATACCTCGTCTAGGGTGTTTCTAGTAAAATCTTCAGGTATAGAGGTAAGTACTAATGGCACCCCTAAGTTTCCTCCTTGTCCATTTGCACCTGGTGCTACACTTCCGTCTGTAACATTGTATGGAAATGAAAAAAGTCTAGTTAAATCAAAATGTGCTAGAGCTCTTATAGCATAAGCATTTCCTAATGCATTGTCAAGATCTTCTTGTTCACAATCTTCACAATTTTGAGCATTTTCAATAATAAGGTTTGCGCCATGTATAGCTTCATAAGCAGCATCTAAAGGCCCAGCAACATCATCATTTGATGGAGTTAAAGAAAAACCATACGTGTTAATAAATCGCCCTGAATTATCACTCCTTAATTGAGCGTTATCTGAAGCTAACTCTGGTAATACAACAAAATCTCTACCGTAATAGCCTACTGACTGCAGTCTATCGTACATACCTTGTACGGCTGCATCTAATAATGATGGATCGTTAAATGCCTGCTGGGGTGTTAATGTAGTAGCAGGAGTTTTTTCTAAAAATTCTTTAGAGCAAGAGGAGGTAATACCACAAACTAATGCAATAAAAAATAGTTGTTTTATATAATTAATTGTTTTCATGTTTATTTTTTTTAAAATGTTAAATCAACACCTACAGTGTAAGTTTTTGCATTTGGATATGAGAAGAACGTGGTTCCTTGAATAGCCTGCTCAGGGTCGCCTGTAACGTCACTCCATGTAACGATATTAAGTCCTTGTGCATATATTCTTAAGCTTGAAAGCCCAATATCTGCTAACAATTCTCCAGGAACACTGTAAGCAACTGTTGCATTTCTTAATCTAACATAAGAACCATCTTCTAACCAACGTGTAGAAAATAAGTTACTATTGTTATTACCACCATTTACCCTTCTTGGGACGTCTGTAATATCACCAGGGTTTTGCCATCTATCAAGTTGCTCAATACCTTGGTTAATATTTGTAAAAGCACCGTCACTATCCGTGATTCTACGGGTATTGTTGTAAATCTTCCCTCCTTGTCTGAAAGAAAATAATGCATTTATAGAAAATCCTTTATATTCTGCATTAGTACTCAGCCCGCCAAAGTAATCTGACTCAGCTGTACCTACAATTCGAGCAGCAGCCTCAGCAACAGCGTAATCCTCCGTAATTTCATCATTTTCATCTAACCACTGTGGGTTACCGTTTTCTGGGTTTACTCCAACCCATTCAGGCATAAAAAACGTGTCAAAAGCCTCTCCCTCTCTTCTAATCTTGGTTCCATCATTAAATTCATCTACTAGCTTAACAATTTTATTTCTGTTAACTGATATGTTAGTTTCAACATTCCAATAGAAATCTTCATTCTTAATGATATCTACGCCAAATTTAATTTCAAAACCTTTATTTTCTAATGATCCAAAGTTTTGGGCTGCGCTATTATTTAAATCACCTAAAAGAAATGAAAGGGGAACATCTAAAATTAAATCCTCCGTTGTTCTATTATAGTACGAAATTTCAGAATAGACTCTATCAAACAATCTAAAATCAACTCCTACTTCAAATAGTTTTTGTTCTTCCCATTTTAAATCTGGATTTGCAACTTGTGTTTCATTTTGACCAGGACTTCCATTATAATCAAAACCAGAACCTAATTGAGGAATAAAGCCATAATAAGTATCTGGTTGGTTTCCTTGAATACCATAACTACCTCTTATTTTAAGGTTGTTCAGCCAATCAGCATTCGCTAAAAAGCTCTCATTGGATACGTTCCAGTTTGTTCCTACAGCCCAAAAGTTACCATATTTTTCATTAGCACCAAAACGGGATGATCCATCACGTCTAAAAGTACCGTTTATATAGTATTTATTGTCAAAGCCATAGTTTGCATTGGCAAAATAGGATGCTATTGAATATCCTGCATCAAAACTTCCTGCAGTTACTGGATTTGCACCTGAATTTAAAGTTGTTAAGAGAAAAGTAGAAAATTCTTCTGATTGAGCAAAAGTATTTTCAGTTTCAAATTCTGTCGCTTCTTGTCCCAAAATGGCACTAAAAGTATGTTTCTCACCAAAATCTGTAGAGTAACTAAGTACGTTAGATATATTATAAAGGAACGCGTCAGATAAATCTTTTGTTGCTCTACCTATTCCCTCTGCAGTATTACCAGCAGATAAAGGTGAGTTGTATTCTGTATTATTTGCAAATTGAAGGTCAACACCCCATGTGCTTGAAAACTCCAAATCATCTGTTATGCCAATAGTAGCACTTGCATTTCCTAAAAATCGATAGGTCACAGTCTGTTCTGTATCATAAGCATCAATAGCTAAAAATGAAGCTCCAGTAAATGGAATGTCTTGGTTTGGAGAACCATCTTCATTAAATGCAGGAGCAGTAGGTGCGTTTAAATACCCACCAGTAACTGGACCATTAAAGAATGCAGCTTCAGTACCAGGTGTACCTTGTTGTGTTCTAACCCCAGAAGCATTTACACTAAATCTTACTCTATCTGAAACTTTATTATCTAAGGATAATTTACCTGAAAGCTTATCTAAATAGGAGCCTAAAGCAAGTCCTTCATTTTCTTCATAACCGATAGACGTATAAAAGGAGGTTTGTTCACCACCGCCTCTTGCCGAAGCATTTATTCTTCTAGTTATCGCACCATCATCAAAAGCTAAATCTTGCCAGTTGGTGTCAAAACCAGTTTCTGGGAATTGCTCCATAGCTTGTTCCGGAGTAGCGCCTGCATTAATAGCTCCTTCTCTCGATAACCTTAAATATTGTGCTGCATTTAAAAACTCACGTGAAGATGCTCTAGCTGATACACCTACTTGAGATGAGAAATTAAATGTTGTCTTGCTGTTTCTTCTACCTCTTTTAGTAGTAATAAGGATTACCCCGTTGGCACCCCTAGAACCGTAAATAGAAGTCGACGATGCATCTTTTAATACAGTTATAGACTCAATATCATTTTGATTGATTTGACTCAACGAACTTTTTAAGGTTGGGTCTGGACCAGCAGCTGAAGTTTGAGAATTTAACGGAATCCCGTCAATAACATAGAGTGGTTGTGTGTTTCCGTTGATGGAACCTCTACCTCTAATTCTAATTGTACTGCTTGATCCTGGTTGCCCAGATCCATTTATAGATTGAACTCCTGCTACCTTACCTTGAAGAACTTCTTCAAAGCCTGATACAGGAACATCTTTAAATGATTCAGATTTCAACTCGACCACAGAACCCGTTATAGCTCTTTCGGCTTGGTTGCCTCCATAACCAGTAATAACGACTTCATCTAATGTAGAACCAGCTTCCATCGTAACATTAATTGAGTTTGAGGCTCCAACTTTTATTTGTTGTTTTTGGAAACCAATATAACTAAATATCAATGTTTTGCCAGTCTCAGCTTGAAGGGAGTAATTACCATCAAAATCGGATTGGGTACCTGTGTTTGTCCCCTTGATTATGATGTTTACTCCAGGCAAGGGTAACCCAGTATCATCGGTAATAGTACCTGTTATTGTTTTTTCTTGTGCGAACGAAAGTTGCACTACTAACGCTAATATTAGCGTTAAAATTCCACTGAACTTTGTTTTCATTTTATAATTTATTTGAATTAGCCAAAGCCAAAAATCATAATAAAAAGTTAATTACACAACTTTTTGCAACTAAATTTTAGTTTTTTTTAAACATAATCGGAAGCTATTGTAAGGTTTTCTTAAAATTTTGACGTTAAGCTAATGTGTATTTTAGTGTTTGAAAAATTGAAATCTTGATCTTCAGAAATACCGTTAGCAATATTCAGTTTTAAAATCCCAGCTTTGGTTTGTAGTCCTAATCCTATGCCAGCACTGTATAAGTTTTGTTTTAGATTTAATACTTGATTTTGAAAATAGCCAAAATCGATGATGCTATGTATGTAAAGCCCTTGGTTAAATCGATACCTATATTCTGTGTTTAGTGTAGATAAAAGTGAAGCGTCAATACTATTTTCGTTAAAGCCTCTAATACTGTTAATTCCGCCAAATCTGAATAATTCATTCGTTATATAGGTTTCACTAAACAGAATATCCGTGTTGTTTTTAATAAATATAGCATTAGAATAGTTTAAATTAAAAATGGTGCTTGCTGTCACCGATAATTTAAACTGGTTTTCAGTTGCACGCTCTAATTCACGTTCTCCTGTTTCTGTTTCAATGGAAAGTTCGGTTTTTATGGGAAATAAAGTGTCATCCTGTAATTTTAAAAAGGAAGCTCCCGCAATAAAAAATTTGGAATTAAAATCTTCTACCGTATTGCCAACTACTACTTCGTCTAAAAGGTTGCTAGATTCGTATGCTTTGTAGCCCCCATAAGCGGTTGAAACAGGGTTGATTTGGTAGTTAACTCTTGCTTGTTGTTCTGTGGTAACAAAAGTACTGTCCCTTTTAAAGATTTTAAGTTCTGCACTTATTCCAAAAGGAGTTTTAAATAAATAAGGCAATGTAGCTTTTACTCTAAAATTTTGTTGATCGCTCCCATCGGCTTTATAATTAATGAGTAGTTGCTCTCCATAATTAAGGTTGTTGTTCAATTGTAAGTTTACATATCCGTTAAATTGGAGGTTTTGTGTTTCTTCATCGGTTGCAAAGCCTAAAATACCATCAAAGAGATTGTTGTTTTGCTTTTCTATATAAAAGTAAGCGGTTGTGGTTTCCTTTCTAAAAAGCACTTCAGGAGCTTTTGTTGTTCTGGCAAAGCCCAAGTTGTTTATGGCTGTGTTCTGTTCTTTTAGTTTTTCTTTACGGAATGTTTTACCTGTTTTTACACCGGCATAGTATTTTAAATATGATTTCGGGAATTTTTCATATCCTTTAATCACAAGCGAATCTAAGGTTCTTTTTTTACCCGAATCAAGCGCGAGCGTTGCTGAAAGGTATTCTTCTTCAGTTTGTAAATTAGTAAGGTTTAAAGAGGCAAACGCATTTCCTTGTTCGGTTTTTAAAGCGTTTAATTTCTGAAGGGAAATTTCAGCAGTTTCAAAAGGCAGTATAAAATACGTGTCGGTTACTTCGGAAGCTATTTGTTGTATTTCTTTTTTGCTGAAAAACGCAGTATCGTAATACACCTTAATATATAGGTACTTTTTTCCGAAGAAATAATTGGCTAGATACGTACTGTCATTTCGCTTCGTGAGCTTCTCAAGCCTACTTTCAATGTAGCCTAGCCGTTGTAATTTTTGTGGAAGCAAATCAACTTCGTTTTGTAAAGAGTTGTAGTCCTTAAATGTTTCGGGAATGGATAGGCTATCTTTCAGGCCTTCCGATATAGATTTTTCAGCAGTAACATCTAAATGGATTTTCTGTGAAAAAACAGTTGTGGGAAATATGATGTATATAGTAAAGAAAAAAAGTATGTAGAGAATGTGCTTCAAGAAAAAGTATATTATTTTTGTACTGTAAAGCTAACGTTAGAAGTGGGCTTTTACTATTTATTTCTCAAAATAATAAAAAAGTACTGAAAATTAAGTGGGTAACGTTTGATTAATTCATTTTAATTTTTACCTTTGCACACCCTTTTAAAAAAGGGTATTTTATATTACATAAGTATAATACATATTTTATATGCCAACAATTTCACAATTAGTACGAAAAGGAAGAACCAAAATTACCAAGAAGAGTAAATCGGCTGCTTTAGATTCGTGCCCTCAAAGAAGAGGGGTTTGTACGCGTGTATATACGACTACACCTAAAAAACCAAACTCAGCTATGCGTAAAGTAGCAAGGGTAAGGTTAACAAATGGTAAGGAAGTAAACGCATACATCCCTGGAGAAGGTCACAATTTACAAGAGCACTCGATAGTATTGGTTAGAGGTGGAAGGGTAAAAGATTTACCGGGAGTTAGATATCACATTGTTCGTGGCGCATTAGACACCGCTGGTGTTGAAGGCCGAACGCAACGTAGATCTAAGTACGGAGCAAAACGCCCTAAGAAGTAATTAAAAACTTTTAAAGAGAAGACATGAGAAAAAGACAGGCCAAAAAAAGACCACTTTTACCAGATCCAAGGTTTAACGACCAGTTGGTAACACGTTTTGTGAACAACATGATGTGGGATGGTAAAAAGTCGGTGGCTTTTAAAGTGTTTTACGATGCAATTGACATTGTAGAAGAGAAAAAAACAGACGACGAAAAAACAGGATTAGAGCTTTGGAAAGATGCACTATCTAACGTTATGCCTCACGTAGAAGTACGTAGCCGTAGAGTTGGGGGAGCAACCTTTCAAATACCAATGCAAATACGAGCAGATCGTAAAATTTCAACCGCAATGAAGTGGTTGATCTCTTTTTCGCGTAAAAGAAACGAAAAATCTATGCCACAAAAATTAGCGGCAGAGATTTTGGCAGCTGCAAAAGAAGAAGGCGCCGCGGTTAAAAAGCGTACTGATACGCATAAAATGGCCGAAGCTAACAAAGCATTCTCACATTTCAGATTCTAGATAAAATGGCACAAAGAGATTTAAAATTTACAAGAAATATAGGTATTGCTGCGCATATTGATGCCGGTAAAACTACAACAACAGAGCGTGTTCTGTACTATACAGGTGTAAGTCATAAAATTGGTGAAGTACACGATGGTGCAGCAACAATGGACTGGATGGAACAAGAGCAGGAGCGAGGTATTACAATTACTTCAGCTGCTACTACTTGTACTTGGAAGTTCCCAATGGAAAATGCTAAGGAATTACCTGAAACCAAAGATTATCACTTTAATATTATCGATACTCCTGGTCACGTAGACTTTACAGTAGAGGTAAACCGTTCGTTACGTGTATTAGATGGTTTGGTATTCTTGTTTAGTGCAGTTGATGGTGTTGAGCCGCAATCTGAAACTAACTGGAGACTTGCAGATAACTATAAAGTGCCACGTATTGGTTTTGTGAACAAAATGGACCGTCAAGGGTCTAACTTTTTAGGTGTTTGCCAGCAAGTAAAAGATATGTTGAAGTCTAACGCTGTACCAATTGTTTTAAACATTGGTGAAGAGGGAGACTTTAAAGGGATTATCGACCTTGTTAAAAACCGTGCTGTAATTTGGCATGATGAAACACAAGGAGCAACATTTGATGTTATTGAAATTCCTGAAGAATTAAAAGCAGAGTCAAGAAAATACCGTGCGCTTCTTATTGAAGAAGTAGCTGCGTATGACGAAAATCTGCTTGAGAAATTTATGGACGATGAAGATTCTATTACGGAAGATGAAGTGCACGCTGCGCTTCGTGCTGCTGTAATGGATATGTCTATTATTCCAATGATATGTGGTTCGGCCTTTAAGAATAAAGGAGTTCAGTTTTTATTGGATGCCGTTTGTCGTTACTTACCTTCTCCTATGGATAAAGAAGGTATTATTGGAATAAACCCTGATACTGAAGAAAAAGAAATTCGTAAGCCTGATGTAACTGCACCATTTGCAGCATTGGCTTTTAAAATTGCTACCGATCCTTTTGTAGGTCGTTTAGCATTTTTCCGTGCGTATTCTGGTCGTTTAGATGCAGGTTCGTATGTATTGAATAACCGTTCAGGAAAAAAAGAACGTATTTCTCGTATCTATCAAATGCACTCTAATAAACAAAACGCTATCGATTATATCGAAGCAGGAGATATTGGAGCGGCTGTTGGTTTTAAAGATATTAAAACCGGAGATACACTTACTGATGAAAAAAATCCAATTGTTTTAGAATCTATGGATTTCCCAGATCCCGTTATCGGTATCGCTGTGGAGCCAAAAACTAAAGCAGATGTAGATAAATTAGGTATGGCGTTGGCTAAGTTGGCTGAAGAAGATCCAACATTCCAAGTGCGTACCGATGAAGCTTCTGGCCAAACCATTATTTCTGGTATGGGTGAGCTTCACTTAGATATTATTGTGGATCGTCTAAGACGTGAGTTTAAGGTAGAAGTAAGCCAAGGACAACCACAAGTTGAGTATAAAGAAGCTGTTACCCGAAAAGCAGATCACAGAGAAACGTATAAAAAACAATCTGGTGGTCGTGGTAAATTTGCCGACATCGTATTTACGTTGGAGCCAGCTGAAGAAGGAAAAGACGGATTAGAATTTGTTTCTGTAATAAAAGGAGGTAACGTTCCTAAAGAATTTATCCCTTCTATTGAAAAAGGCTTTAAAATGGCTATGCAAAATGGACCATTAGCTGGATACGAAGTAGAAGCTATGAAGGTTACACTTAGAGACGGATCTTATCACGATGTGGATTCCGATCAACTATCATTTGAGCTAGCAGCTAAATTAGGATTTAAAAATGCTGCAAAAGCTGCAAAAGCAGTAATAATGGAACCTGTAATGAAACTGGAAGTATTAACTCCAGAAGAAAATATGGGTGATATTGTAGGAGACCTTAACCGTCGCCGTGGACAAATGAGCAGTATGGGTGACCGTGCTGGAGCAAAAGTTGTTAAGGCTGAAGTGCCACTTTCTGAAATGTTTGGTTATGTAACCACATTAAGAACATTGTCTTCAGGTCGTGCAACTTCAACAATGGAATTTTCACATTACGCTGAAACTCCTTCGCATATTTCAGAAGAAGTAATCGCAGCAGCAAAAGGAACCGCTAACGTATAACAGATCAGAATGAGTCAAAAAATCAGAATAAAGCTAAAATCTTACGATCACAATTTAGTGGACAAATCTGCTGAAAAAATCGTAAAGACAGTAAAAAGTACCGGTGCAGTAGTAACAGGACCAATCCCGTTACCAACACATAAAAAAATCTTTACGGTATTACGTTCACCACACGTTAACAAGAAGAGTAGAGAGCAATTTCAATTAAGTTCTTATAAAAGACTATTGGATATCTACAGTTCTTCTTCAAAAACAATTGACGCTCTAATGAAGTTAGAGTTGCCAAGTGGTGTAGAAGTAGAGATCAAGGTATAGTGAAATAGCATCGACACTGTTCAGTAAGCTTTATAAGAAAGAGTTGCTGAGCGAAGTCGAAGTAAAATGTCCTGCGCTTGTAAGCAAGGGAAAAACGGAAAACAAGATAACATTCGGGGTCGAATTTATTTTGGCCCCGTTTGCTTTGAAATAAAAACAATAAACGAAGGAGGGATGTAGGCACCGATGATCTACATTCTAAATTCATAATTTTTAATTATATAAATATGTCTGGGTTAATTGGAAAAAAGATAGGGATGACCAGCCTTTTTGACGAGAACGGAAAAAACATTCCGTGTACCGTTATTGAAGCAGGACCCTGTGTTGTCACCCAAGTCAGAACCGAAGAGGTTGACGGGTACAAAGCCCTTCAACTTGGTTTCGATGACAGAAAGACTGCTAATAAAGCCTCTGAGGGCCATGCCAAAAAGGCTGGAACTGTTGCTAAGCGTCGTGTTGTTGAATTCCAAGGATTTGAAGAGGATTTTAAATTAGGTGACAATGTCACCGTTGAACACTTTGCTGAAGGCGAGTTCGTGGATATTTCAGGAACAAGTAAAGGTAAAGGATTTCAAGGAGTTGTAAAACGTCACGGTTTTGCCGGTGTGGGTCAAGCGACTCACGGTCAGCACAACCGATTGAGAGCTCCTGGTTCTATTGGTGCTGCATCGTATCCTGCGAGAGTTTTCAAAGGAATGCGAATGGGCGGCCAAATGGGAAGTGAAAAAGTGAAAGTACAAAACCTAAAAGTATTGAAAGTAGTTACTGAAAAGAACCTACTTGTAGTGAAAGGCTGTGTGCCAGGTCACAAAAATGCTTATGTAACGATTCAGAAATAATGAAGGTAGCAGTATTAGATAAAACCGGAAAAGACACAGGTAGAAAGGTAGAGCTTTCTAAAGATGTGTTTGGAATAGAGCCTAGTAAACACGCTGTATATCTTGATGTAAAGCAATATCTTGCCAATCAAAGACAAGGTACGCATAAAGCAAAAGAGCGTGCAGAGATTGCGGGGAGTACTCGTAAGATTAAAAAGCAAAAAGGTACGGGTACCGCTCGTGCAGGTAGTATAAAGTCGCCAATATTTAAAGGTGGTGGTAGAGTATTTGGTCCAAGACCAAGAAGCTATTCCTTTAAATTAAACAAAACCCTTAAGCGTTTAGCGCGCCGTTCGGCCCTTACAATGAAGGCGAGTAACAAGGCGATTGTTGTGATGGAAGACTTACAAATGGATGCTCCAAAAACAAAAGATTTTACCGCAGTTTTAAAGAGTTTAGGACTAGAGAATAAAAAATCTTTGTTTGTGTTGGGAGAGTCAAATAATAATGTATATTTGTCGTCTCGCAATTTGAAAAAGACAGTAGTTGTAAGTAACTCACAATTAAGTACTTATCAAATAATGAATGCAAACAGTGTTGTGCTGTTTGAAGGTTCTTTGGAAGAAATTGAACAAAACTTAAGTAAATAGAAGCAAGATGAATATCTTAATAAAACCTATTATTACGGAAAAAGCTACAAAAGATGCGGAAGATAATAACCGTTACGGATTTGAAGTGAACCCAAAGGCGAACAAGGTAGAAATCAAAAAAGCGGTCGAGGCTGCTTATGAAGTTTCTGTTGAAAAAGTTCGCACAATGAATGTCCGCCCAGATCGCCGAACTCGTTTTACGAAAACAGGCGTCCAAACTGGTAAAACAAATGCTCGTAAAAAAGCAATTGTACAGGTGGCGGAAGGTGATACAATAGATTTTTACAGTAATATGTAAGCGTTTGCTTACATTAAATTAGACAAAAAATGTCAGTAAGAAAATTAAAACCTATCACTCCTGGACAGCGATTTAGAGTTGTAAATGGGTATGACGCCATAACAACTGATAAGCCGGAGAAAAGTTTACTTGCTCCGAAGAAAAAGTCCGGAGGTAGAAACAGTCAAGGAAAGATGACCATGCGCTATTTAGGTGGTGGTCATAAAAAGAGATATCGAGTAATCGATTTTAAACGCGACAAGCAGGGAGTTCCTGCTACTGTTGCAACAATTGAATACGATCCTAACCGTACTGCATTTATCGCATTAGTTAATTACCAAGATGGTGAAAAACGATATGTGGTTGCACAAAACGGTCTTCAAGTAGGGCAAAATATCGTATCGGGTGATAAAACTTCACCAGATATTGGTAATGCAATGACCCTTGCAAATATTCCTTTAGGTACTATTATTTCTTGTATAGAATTGCGTCCTGGACAGGGAGCTGTAATGGCTCGTAGTGCTGGTGCATTTGCTCAGCTTATTGCTAGAGAAGGAAAATATGTTACCGTTAAGTTGCCTTCTGGGGAAACCCGTTTAATTCTAACTACTTGTATGGCTACAATTGGAGCTGTATCTAACAGTGACCATCAACTTATAGTAGGTGGTAAAGCTGGTAGATCAAGATGGTTGGGTAGAAGACCTCGCACAAGACCAGTGGTTATGAACCCTGTGGATCACCCAATGGGTGGTGGTGAAGGTAAATCTTCTGGAGGACATCCACGTTCTCGTAAAGGTATTCCTGCAAAAGGATACAAAACTCGTAAGAGAACTAAAGCAAGCAATAAATACATTATAGAACGTAGAAAGAAATAAGTTATGGCAAGATCGTTAAAAAAAGGACCTTACGTTCACTATAAGTTAGAACTGAAAGTAGAACAAAATGTGGCTTCAAATAAGAAGACTGTGATCAAAACTTGGTCTCGCTCCTCTATGATAACCCCAGATTTTGTTGGCCAAACCATCGCAGTACATAATGGACGTCAATTTGTTCCAGTGTATGTTACTGAGAATATGGTAGGACATAAATTAGGCGAATTTTCACCTACACGATCATTCCGTGGTCACGCAGGTGCAAGAAACAAAGGAAAAAAATAAGAAGCCATGGGAGTTCGTAAAAGAGAAAGAGCAGAACAGATCAAGGAAGCAAAGAAAACACAGTACTTTGCTAAATTGAATAATTGCCCTACATCACCAAGAAAAATGCGTTTAGTTGCAGATTTAATTCGTGGTGAAAAGGTAAATAAAGCACTTAATATATTAAGATTCAGTAAAAAAGAAGCTTCAGGACGTTTGGAAAAACTATTGCTTTCAGCCATTGCAAATTGGCAAGCAAAAAATGAAGAAGGTTCTGTAGAAGATGCTGATCTTTTTATAAAAGAAATACGCGTAGACAGTGGTACCATGTTGAAGAGACTTCGTCCTGCACCACAAGGCCGCGCGCACAGAATTAGAAAACGTTCCAATCATGTTACCATGATCCTTGGAGCTAACGATAACACACAAAGCTAATAATTAAATGGGACAGAAAACAAATCCAATCGGTAACCGCTTAGGTATCATTAGAGGATGGGAATCCAACTGGTACGGAGGCAACGACTACGGTGATAAACTCGCCGAAGACGATAAGATTAGAAAGTACATTCACGCTCGTTTAAGTAAAGCTAGTGTGTCTAGGGTAATCATTGAGCGTACCCTTAAGCTTGTAACCGTTACTATAACCACAGCCCGCCCCGGTATTATTATCGGTAAAGGAGGTCAGGAAGTAGACAAGCTTAAAGAAGAGCTTAAGAAAATTACCGGCAAAGAGGTACAGATCAATATCCACGAGATAAAAAGACCTGAACTTGATGCACATTTAGTAGGAGCAAGTGTTGCAAGACAAATTGAAAATAGAATTTCATACCGTCGCGCAATAAAAATGGCTATCGCTGCTGCAATGCGTATGAATGCTGAAGGAATTAAAATACAGATCTCAGGACGGCTAAACGGTGCTGAAATGGCACGTTCAGAAGCGTACAAAGATGGTCGTATCCCGCTTTCAACATTTAGAGCCGATATTGATTATGCTTTAGTAGAAGCTCAAACTACCTATGGTAAGTTGGGTGTTAAAGTATGGATCATGAAAGGTGAAGTATATGGAAAAAGAGATCTTTCACCATTAGTTGGTTTATCCAAAAAAGGTGGAAAAGGAGCCGGGCGAGGTGGTAACAAATCACGTCGCAGAAAGTAATTTTTTAAAAAGAAGAAAATGTTACAACCTAAAAGAACAAAATATCGTAAACAACAGAAAGGTCGAATGAAAGGCAATGCCGGTCGTGGAACTCAACTGGCTAACGGTACGTTTGGTATTAAGTCTTTAGATTCAAAATTTGTGACAGCGCGTCAAATAGAAGCTGCACGTATTGCCGCTACTCGTTATATGAAAAGAGAAGGTTCTATCTGGATTATGATATTCCCAGATAAACCAATTACTAAAAAACCTCTTGAAGTACGTATGGGTAAAGGTAAAGGTGCTGTAGAATATTACGCAGCTGTAGTAAAACCTGGACGAATTATGTTTGAAGTTTCTGGTGTGCCATTGGCAACCGCAAAAGAAGCCTTACGTTTGGCAGCTCAAAAACTGCCAGTACGAACAAAATTTGTTATGTCTAGAGATTATCAAGAATAATTTTTGAAATTGTCACTATGAAACAATCAGAAATAAAAGAAGCATCAACAGTAGAGTTACAAGAACAACTTGCTGAATCGACTAAGGCATATTCAGACCTTAAAATGGCTCACACCATTTCACCGTTGGAAAATCCAGTTCAATTAAGAGGGCAACGCAGAAGCATTGCCAGAATTGCGACCGAACTAACTAAAAGAGAACTGCAATAACAGTACGAAGCTGAAAGATGGAAATAAAAAGAAACTTAAGAAAAGAACGTATAGGTGTAGTAACCAGTAACAAAATGGAGAAATCCATAGTAGTTGCTGAAACTAAGAAAATGAAACACCCTATGTACGGAAAATTCGTGCTGAAAACGAAGAAATACGTAGCGCACGACGAGACAAACGACTGCAACGAAGGTGATACCGTAAAGATCATGGAAACACGACCTTTAAGTAAAACCAAATGTTGGAGATTAGTAGAAATAATTGAAAGAGCGAAGTAATCATGATACAGCAAGAATCAAGACTTAGAGTAGCAGACAATACCGGAGCCAAGCAAGTGCTTACCATCCGTGTGTTAGGCGGTACAAAAAAGAGATATGCTTCAATTGGGGACAAGATTGTAGTTTCAGTAAAAGAAGCTACTCCTAACGGAAGTATAAAAAAAGGTGCCGTTTCTACAGCAGTAGTGGTACGTACCGTGAAAGAAGTTAGACGACCAGACGGATCATATATTCGTTTCGACGATAACGCTTGTGTACTTTTAGGCCCTCAAGGGGAAATGAGAGGAACACGTGTTTTCGGACCTGTAGCCAGAGAGCTTCGTGATAGACAATTTATGAAAATAGTATCATTAGCACCAGAAGTGCTATAATAGATAACAAGATGGCAAAGCTTAAAATAAAATCAGGTGATACAGTAGTAGTTACTGCCGGAGAGCACAAAGGCTCAGAAGGTAAAGTAATGAAAGTGATGCTTGACAAAAACAAAGCAATAGTAGAAGGAGTTAACACGGTAAAGAAACATGAGAAGCCAAGTGCGGCAAACCCTCAAGGTGGAATTTCCGAAAAAGAAGCTCCTATTCACATTTCAAACCTATCATTGGTAGATCCTAAAAGTGGAAAAGCAACACGAGTAGGTTATAGAATGGAAGATGGAAAGAAAGTACGATTTGCTAAAAAATCAAATCAAGTATTATAGTTATGGCATATACACCAAGACTTAAGGAAGAGTACAAGGGCAAAGTAGTAAACGCCCTTACAGATGAATTTGGTTACACAAACGTAATGCAAGTTCCAAAACTAGAGCGCATAGTTGTGTCTCGTGGAGTTGGAGCTGCTGTAGCCGATAAAAAATTGATCGAGTATTCCGTAGAAGAATTATCAAAAATCACAGGGCAAAAAGCTGTTGCAACAATTTCAAAGAAAGATGTTGCCACTTTTAAACTTAGAAAAGGGATGCCTATTGGTGCGAAAGTTACCTTGCGTGGTGAGCGTATGTATGAGTTTTTAGATAGACTTATTACAAGTGCATTACCTAACGTACGTGATTTCAACGGAATCAACGCAACTGGTTTTGACGGAAGAGGAAATTATTCGTTAGGAATAACGGAACAAATTATCTTTCCAGAAATCAATATCGATAAAATCAAGAAGATTGAAGGTATGAATGTTACCTTTGTAACTTCTGCTGAAACCGATAAAGAAGCGAAATCATTACTAACGGAACTAGGAATACCTTTTAAAAAGAACTAAGATGGCTAAAGAATCAATGAAAGCCCGTGAGGTTAAGAGACAAAAAATGGTAAAAAAGTATGCCGAAAAACGCAAAGCTTTGAAAGAAGCTGGCGATTGGGAAGGTTTACAAAAATTACCAGCAAACTCTTCACCAGTACGTTTGCACAACCGTTGTAAATTGACCGGAAGACCTAAAGGGTATATGAGACAATTTGGACTTTCACGTGTAATGTTTCGTGAAATGGCAAATAATGGTTTAATCCCAGGCGTTAGAAAAGCAAGTTGGTAACAACATAACAGGCAGTAGGTTTGGTCTAATCTCGATACCTATCGGGAGGTCAAAAACCACTATCGTAAATAACTAAAAATGAATATAGATCCAATATCAGACTTTCTAACTAGAGTTAGAAACGCCGTAAAGGCAGGACACCGCGTTGTAGAGATACCAGCGTCAAACCTTAAAAAGGAGATTACCAAAATCTTGTTTGACCAAGGGTATGTTTTAAGCTATAAATTTGAAGACGATAAAGGGCCGCAAGGGACTATCAAAATCGCTTTAAAATATGATAAGCTTACAAAAGATCCGGTGATTAAAAAGATTCAAAGAATTAGTAAACCAGGTTTACGTAAATATACAAGTTCTTCAACTATACCTCGTATTTTAAATGGCTTAGGTATTGCAATCGTTTCTACTTCACATGGAGTAATGACAGGAAAGCAAGCCGAAGAAAAAAACATAGGTGGTGAAGTATTGTGCTACGTATACTAAAATAAAGACTAGAGATGTCAAGAATAGGTAAAAGCCCGGTAGCCATCCCAGATGGTGTAACAGTAGAAGTAAAAGACAACGTAGTTACCGTAAAAGGTAAATTAGGTGAGTTATCACAGGAATTTTCTGAAATAACCGTTAAAAACGAAGACGGAACCATTACATTGGAACGTCCTACTGAAGGAAAAGATCATAAATCAAAACATGGTTTGTACAGAGCTTTAATCAATAACATGATTGAAGGTGTAACAAACGGATGGACAAAAGAATTAGAACTGGTTGGGGTAGGATACCGTGCCAGTAACCAAGGACAAAAATTGGATTTAGCAATTGGTTTTTCACACAATATCGTTTTGGACATTGCTCCAGAGGTAGTAGTAGAAACCATTTCTGAAAAAGGTAAAAATCCGAAAGTTAAATTAACATCATACGACAAACAATTAGTTGGTCAAGTAGCTGCGAAAATTCGCGGTTTCCGTAAGCCAGAACCTTACAAAGGAAAAGGTATTAAGTTTGTAGGTGAACAAATAAGAAGAAAAGCAGGTAAATCTGCATAAGATATAACGTTATGGCATTATCAAAAACCGATAGAAGGGAACGAATTCGTTTCAGAATCAGAAAGATTGTTTCAGGAACAGCTGAACGTCCACGTTTGGCAATTTTCCGAAGCAATAAGGAGATTTATGCGCAACTTGTTGACGATGTAAATGGAGTTACCATTACTGCTGCATCTTCAAGAGATAAAGATATTGACGCTTCAAAAGTAAACAAAATTGAAGCTGCAAAATTAGTAGGAAAGGCAATCGCTGAAAAAGCTCAAAAAGCTGGTGTGGAAGCTGCAGCATTTGATCGTGGCGGATACCTATATCACGGAAGAGTAAAATCATTAGCTGAAGGCGCTCGCGAAGGCGGTCTTAAATTTTAAGAAATATGTATCAAGATTATAAAAACGTAGAAACAGTAAAACCCGGAGGTCTTGACTTAAAAGACCGTTTGGTAGGTGTACAACGTGTAACTAAAGTAACTAAAGGTGGTAGAGCATTCGGATTTTCGGCCATTGTTGTAGTTGGTGATGAAAATGGCGTAGTAGGCCAAGGACTTGGTAAATCCAAGGATGTTGCCAGTGCAATAGCGAAAGGTATTGAAGATGCCAAGAAAAACCTGGTACGTATTCCTTTAAATAAAGTAACACTTCCGCACGAACAAAAAGGTAAGTATGCCGGTGCACGTGTAAATTTATTGCCAGCTGCTCCTGGTACTGGTTTGATCGCCGGTGGTGCAGTACGTGCTGTATTAGAGGCTGTAGGGGTTCACGATGTATTGTCGAAATCTCAAGGATCTTCTAACCCGCATAACGTGGTAAAAGCAACATTTGATGCTTTATTGCAATTGCGAAGCGCAGATACGGTAGCCAAGCAACGTGGTATTACTTTGGAAAAATTGTATAAAGGATAAATACGCAAGAACATGGCAAAAATAAAAGTAACAAAGGTACGCAGCGAGATTAACCGCACGCAAAACCAAAAGAGAACGCTTGAAGCGTTAGGCCTTCGTAAAATGGGTCAAACAGTAGAGCATGAAAACACGCCAAATATTCTTGGTATGGTAAATAAAGTGAAACATTTAGTTTCAGTAGAAACTGTTTAAGATATACAAAATGGAATTAAGTAACTTAAGACCTGCAAAAGGTTCAACTCATAAAGAAGGGAAACGCGTTGGGCGTGGTCAGGCTTCCGGTAAAGGTGGTACTGCAACACGTGGACACAATGGTGCTAAGTCTCGTTCTGGATATTCCAAGAAACTTGGATTTGAAGGAGGGCAAATGCCTATTCAGCGTCGTGTGCCTAAATTTGGGTTTACAAACATCAACCGTAAAGAATATCAAGGTATAAACATTGATACGCTACAACAGTTGGTAGACGACAAAAAGATAAAAGACACTATTGACTTTGAAACGTTAATGAGTTTAGGTCTTGCTGGCAAAAACGAAATGGTGAAGATTTTAGGAAGAGGAGAGTTAAAGGCAACATTAAAAGTAACTGCTCATAAGTTTACTGCCTCAGCAAAAGAAGCTATTGAAGCTGCTGGTGGTGAAGTAGTAACCCTATAATTTTAAGATAAGGATGAAATTTATTGATACCTTAAAAAACATTTGGAAGATAGAAGAACTTCGTAACAGGATACTGCTTACGTTGGGTCTTCTTTTAGTGTACCGTTTTGGTGCACAAGTAGTATTACCAGGTATAGACGCCTCACAACTAGGTGGTTTTTCTGGAAACTTTGATTCTGGACTTGGTGGTTTGTTAAATGCATTTACAGGAGGAGCCTTTGCTAATGCTTCTGTGTTTGCATTAGGGATTATGCCTTACATTTCAGCTTCCATTGTGGTTCAATTAATGCAGATAGCAGTTCCTTATCTACAGAAATTACAGAAAGAAGGCGAAAGTGGAAGAAAAAAGATTACCCAGATAACCCGTTGGTTAACCATCGGTATTTGTTTGGTTCAAGCGCCAAGTTATTTGGCGGGTCTTCCGGCTTTAGGAGTACCAACTGAAGCGTTTATATTGGGACAAACCCCAATGTTTTATATTTCTTCAGTTATTATTTTAGTAACAGGTACAATTTTTGCAATGTGGTTGGGTGAAAAAATCACCGACAAAGGTGTTGGTAACGGGATTTCTATATTGATTATGGTTGGTATCCTTGCAAATTTACCAAAGTCTTTCATTCAGGAGTTCGTCTCCCGGGTGTTAGAGTCTAACGGTGGTTTAATTATGATTTTAATTGAATTGGTAATCTGGTTTGTTATTATCCTTGCTTCGGTAATGTTGGTAATGGCAGTACGAAAGATACCCGTTCAATATGCAAGAAGAACCGCTAGCGGAGGATATGAAAAAAATATTTTTGGTGCACGGCAATTTATTCCGCTAAAGCTTAATGCTTCTGGAGTAATGCCTATTATATTTGCACAAGCAATTATGTTTGTCCCTTCGGCTATCGCAAGCATCTCTATGTTTTCAGATAGTAATGTGGCACAATCAGTACAAGCTGCGTTCAGTGATATATTTGGATTATGGTACAACCTTGTATTTGCAACGTTGATTATTATCTTTACATATTTCTACACGGCAATTACGGTGCCTACCAATAAAATGGCAGACGATCTTAAACGTAGTGGCGGTTTTATTCCAGGTATTAAACCAGGAGGTGAAACCGGAGAATATTTAGACAGAATTATGTCTCAAATAACCTTACCGGGTTCAGTTTTCTTAGCATTGATAGCAATATTTCCAGCTTTTGTTGTTAAGTTAATAGGAATCCAACAAGGATGGGCATTGTTTTACGGTGGTACATCACTATTAATTATGGTTGGTGTAGCAATTGATACAATGCAACAAGTTAATTCATATTTATTAAACCGTCATTATGATGGCTTAATGAAAACAGGTAAAAACAGAAAAGCAGTAGCATAAATTATGGCAAAACAACCCCCAATAGAACAAGACGGAACAATTGTAGAAGCATTGTCTAATGCAATGTTTAGAGTGGAATTGGAAAATGGTCATATTGTAACTGCGCATATTTCGGGTAAAATGCGTATGCACTATATTAAATTATTACCCGGAGATAAAGTTAAATTAGAAATGAGTCCTTACGATTTGACTAAGGCTCGTATAACCTATAGATACTAATACGATTACTCGTATTAATCTAATTAAAAACAAAACAGATGAAAGTAAGAGCATCCGTTAAAAAGAGAAGTGCCGACTGCAAGATAGTTCGCAGGAAAGGCAGATTATATGTTATTAACAAAAAGAACCCTAGGTTCAAACAAAGACAAGGATAAGTTATGGCAAGAATCGCAGGTGTAGATATCCCAAAACACAAAAGGGGTGTAATCGCGTTAACGTATATCTTTGGTGTTGGTAAAAGCCGCGCCCAGGAAATACTGGAAAAAGCCGGAGTTAGCGAAGACAAAAAAGTAAACGAATGGGACGATGAAGAAATCGGGAAAATTCGTGAAGCTGTTGGGTCTTTCACAATCGAAGGTGAATTACGTAGTGAAGTTCAATTAAGCATTAAGCGCTTAATGGATATTGGTTGTTATAGAGGTATTCGTCACAGATCGGGTCTTCCGTTACGTGGTCAACGTACCAAAAACAACTCAAGAACGAGAAAAGGAAAACGTAAAACAGTTGCTAACAAGAAAAAAGCAACTAAATAAAAACCTAGAGATATGGCAAAGTCTAACTCAAAAAGTACTAAGAAGGCTGTTAAAAAACGTAAAGTAAACGTTGAATCTGTGGGTCAAGCACACGTAACAGCTTCGTTTAACAACATCATTATTTCTTTAACAAACAAGAACGGAGATGTTATCTCTTGGTCTTCTGCCGGTAAAATGGGTTTTAGAGGATCTAAGAAAAACACACCTTACGCTGCTCAATTAGCTTCAGAAGATGCTTCAAAAGTAGCACACGATGCTGGTTTACGTAAAGTAAAAGTGTATGTGAAAGGACCTGGAAACGGAAGAGAATCTGCAATACGATCACTTCACAATTCAGGAATTGAAGTTACCGAAATTATCGACGTAACTCCAATGCCACACAACGGCTGTCGTCCTCCAAAAAGAAGAAGAGTATAATTTATAATTAATATCAATCTGAAGGAATAAAGAAGATTAGAGGATTAACGTAAGACCTTAATTTAATTTTCCCTTCAAAAACACTTAGAAATGGCAAGATATACTGGTCCAAAAACTAAAATAGCCCGTAAGTTTGGTGAGGCTATCTTCGGAGACGATAAGTCTTTCGAAAAAAGAAACTACCCTCCGGGGCAACACGGTAATACCCGTCGTCGCGGAAAGAAATCTGAATACGCTATTCAGTTAGCTGAAAAACAAAAAGCAAAATACTCCTATGGTATTTTAGAGCGTCAATTCAGAAACATGTTTAAAAAAGCAACCGCTGCTCCTGGAATTACAGGTGAAGTATTGCTTCAATTATGCGAGTCGCGTTTAGACAACGTTGTATTCCGTATGGGGATCGCCCCTAGCCGTCGTGCTGCAAGACAATTAGTGTCTCACCGTCACATTACTGTAAATGGAGAAAAGGTTAATATACCTTCATACCAAATAAAAGTAGGTGATGTTGTTGCTGTAAGGGAAAAATCTAAAACGTTAGATGCTATCCAAGATTCTTTGGCAAACGCCAACCACGTATATGAGTGGATTACTTGGAACAACGAAACTAAAGAAGGAACGTTTGTATCTATTCCACAACGTCTCCAGATTCCAGAGAACATCAACGAGCAGTTTATCGTCGAATTATATTCCAAATAATAAAAACACACGAGTCACACTATGGCAGTATTTAGTTTTCAGAAGCCTGATAAAGTTATCATGATCAATTCTACTGATTTTGAGGGGAAATTTGAATTTCGTCCCTTAGAGCCAGGTTACGGTTTGACAATTGGTAACGCATTAAGACGAGTATTACTTTCTTCTTTAGAAGGATTTGCAATTACTTCGGTACGTATTGAAGGGGTTGATCACGAATTTTCAACCATAGCCGGAGTTGTAGAAGATGTAACAGAAATCATCCTTAACTTAAAACAAGTGCGTTTTAAGAGACAGATTGATGAGATAGATAATGAAACCGTAACTATTTCAGTAAACGGAGGAGAGCAATTAACCGCTGGAGATTTTCAGAAATTTATTTCTGGATTTCAAGTATTAAACCCAGACATGGTTATCTGTAATATGGACAAAAAAGTGAATCTTAATTTTGAGATCACTATTGAAAAAGGAAGAGGGTATGTTCCTGCTGAAGAGAACAAAAAGGCAAACGCACCTCTTGGAACCATTTTTACAGACTCTATCTACACACCAATTAAAAATGTGAAGTACAGTATTGAAAACTTCCGTGTAGAGCAAAAAACAGATTACGAAAAATTAGTTTTCGAAATCCAAACAGATGGTTCAATTCATCCAAAAGATGCCTTAACCGAAGCTGCTAAAACATTGATTCACCACTTTATGTTGTTTAGTGATGAGCGTATCACCCTTGAGGCTGATGAAATTGCTCAAACCGAAACATATGATGAAGAGTCTTTGCATATGCGTCAGTTGCTTAAAACAAAATTAGTAGATATGGACCTTTCAGTTCGTGCGCTAAACTGTTTAAAAGCTGCTGAAGTAGATACCTTAGGAGATTTGGTTTCATACAACAAAAACGATTTAATGAAATTCAGAAATTTCGGTAAAAAATCACTTACTGAACTTGAAGAATTAGTTAACGTTAAAGGGTTGAACTTCGGAATGGACCTTTCAAAATATAAATTAGATAAAGATTAATACGTCATATTTTGCTCCTCACAACAGTGAGTTTGGTAGCAAGATGATGATTAAAACAAAATGTCATGAGACACGGAAAGAAATTTAATCACTTAGGGAGAAAAACAGCGCACAGAAAGGCGATGTTAGCCAATATGGCTTGTTCCTTAATTGAACACAAGAGAATCAACACTACAATTGCTAAGGCGAAAGCACTAAAACAATTTGTAGAACCAATGATCACAAAATCTAAAGAAGATACCACGCACAACCGTCGTATTGTATATAGATATTTACGTCAAAAAGAAGCGGTAACCGAACTTTTTAGAGACGTTGCTGTAAAAGTAGGCGATCGTCCTGGAGGGTATACCCGTATTATTAAGTTGGGTAGCCGTTTAGGAGATTCAGCAGATATGGCAATGATCGAATTGGTAGATTACAATACAATTTACAATGCAGGAAAAGCTACTAAAAAGAAATCTACACGTCGTAGTCGTCGTGGAGGAAGTTCTAAAGAAGCAGCTCCAGCAACAAAGACGAAAGCGAATAAAGAAGAAGAATAAATGATTTTTTTATTTGAAAATAACAAAGGGATAAGCATTAAATGTTTATCCCTTTTTTTATACTATTTTTGCATCAATTTATAAGAAAAGTAAGCAGAACGTTTTTTACTTGAAACATAAAACCTGAAACCTTCATTATGAAATACCAAAAACGAAAAAAAGCAATTATCTTATTAGCAGACGGCACTATCTTTCACGGAAAAGCGGTGGGAGGCAAAGAAGGTTCAGCCTTTGGTGAAGTTTGTTTCAACACAGGAATGACTGGTTATCAAGAAATTTTTACAGATCCTTCCTATTTCGGCCAACTGATGGTAACCACCAATGCTCATATTGGTAACTACGGAACCACAAAAAGCGATATGGAGTCCGATAGTATTAAAATTGCGGGTTTAATTTGTAGGAACTTCAGTTATAATCATTCCCGTCCGGCAGCAGATGATTCGCTGGAAGGATTTTTAAGCAAAAATAATTTATTGGCCATAAGCGACGTAGATACTCGAGCTTTAGTAAGTTACATTCGTGAAAATGGATCGATGAATGCTGTTATTTCTACCGAAGTTGATTCCATTGAAGATTTAAAGAAACGACTAGCCGATATTCCTGATATGAAAGGATTAGAGTTGGCGTCTAAAGTTTCGGTGAAAAAACCTTATTTCTTCGGAAAAGAAAATGCAACCTATAAAATAGCAGCCTTGGATAATGGAATTAAAACTAATATCCTTCGAAATTTAGCTGCAAGGGATTGTTACGTACAAGTATTTCCGTACGATACACCTTTAAGTAAAATGGAAACTTTTAACCCGGATGGTTACTTTTTATCAAATGGACCTGGAGATCCAGAACCGTTAAAAAATGCAATTGAAGTAACAAAACAAATCATAGAAAAAGGAACTCCTTTATTCGGGATTTGTGGAGGACATCAAGTAATTGCTTTGGCAAACGGAGTTTCAACCTATAAAATGCATCACGGACATCGCGGTATCAACCATCCTATTATAAACCTAGAAACCGGAAAAGGGGAAATCACGTCTCAAAATCACGGTTTTGCTATCAATAGAGAAGAAGCAGAAACGAATCCAGATATTGAAATTACACACTTACATCTTAACGATAAAACGGCAGCAGGCATTAAAATGGTGAATAAACCTGTATTCTCGGTACAATATCACCCAGAAGCAAGCCCAGGGCCACACGATGCGTCGTATTTATTTGATCAATTTATAACAACGATACAAAACCATAAAGCTACAACAGCATGAGTATAATAATCGATATTAACGCTAGACAAATTTTTGATTCCCGTGGTAACCCAACAGTAGAAGTGGATGTAATTACGGAAAATGGTTTTTTAGGTCGTGCGGCAGTTCCTTCAGGAGCTTCAACCGGCGAGCATGAAGCTGTAGAATTACGCGATGGTGGTGATGCTTATATGGGTAAAGGTGTTTTAAACGCTGTTGAAAATGTAAATGGTAAAATAGCGGGTACGTTATTAGGTGTTTCTGTTTTTGAGCAAGAAACGATTGATAAGATTATGATTGATTTAGATGGCACGTCCAATAAATCAAAATTAGGGGCGAATGCTATTTTAGGTGTTTCCTTGGCGGTGGCAAAAGCTGCGGCTTCAGAATTAGGATTACCATTATACCGATATGTGGGTGGCGTGAGTGCCAAAACACTTCCGGTGCCGATGATGAACATAATAAATGGCGGCTCGCATAGTGATGCTCCCATTGCGTTTCAAGAATTTATGGTGATGCCGGTAATGGCAAAAAGTTTTACGCACGCCATGCAGATGGGCAGCGAAATTTTTCATAATCTTAAAAAAGTATTGCACGACCGTGGCCTAAGTACCGCCGTAGGCGATGAAGGTGGTTTTGCTCCAACATTAGACGGTACTGAAGACGCCATTGATACCATTGCAAAAGCGACTGAAAATGCTGGATATAAATTAGGAGACGAAGTTATGATTGCCTTGGATTGTGCGGCAGCAGAATTCTATAAAGACGGAAAATACGATTATACTGTTTTTGAAGGGGACAAAGGGAAAGTGCGTTCTTCGGAAGAGCAAGCAACCTATTTAGCTGAATTATGTAGCAAGTATCCTATCATTTCAATTGAAGATGGTATGGATGAAAACGATTGGGATGGATGGAAATCGTTGACCGAAAAGGTAGGCGATAAAGTTCAATTGGTCGGTGACGATTTATTTGTAACGAATGTAGAACGATTGTCGAAAGGGATTTCAGAAAAAATAGCTAATTCCATTTTAATTAAGGTAAACCAAATTGGAACCTTAACCGAAACCATTGCAGCTGTAACTATGGCGCATAACGCTGGGTATACTTCCGTGATGTCACATAGAAGTGGTGAAACCGAAGATAATACCATTGCAGATTTAGCCGTAGCATTAAATTGTGGACAGATTAAAACAGGGTCTGCATCCCGTAGCGACCGGATGGCAAAATACAATCAGTTATTGCGTATAGAAGAACAATTATGCGATGTTGCCTACTATCCACAACGAAACGCTTTTAAGATTTAAAAAAGATAAAACTATTTATAAAAAACTTCCTTCAGCCTAACTGAAGGAAGTTTTTTTCGTTTAAAGACGCTCAAACCCTTGAAATTTAAGGATATTTTAACCTAACAAGCGTTCGTAAATGTTAAAAAAACGGTCAATATTTTGTATCTTTACACTTCGAAATAATCAAAAAAACCTTTAAAATATATGTCAAAGAAAGCAACTTTCGAAATTGATGGCAAAAGTTATGAGTTTCCAATAATCACTGGAAGCGAGAATGAGCAAGCTATCGATATAAAAACACTTAGAAGTGTCACTAATGGTGTAACCACAATAGATCCGGGTTATAAAAACACGGGATCTTGCGAAAGTGCCATCACTTTTTTGAATGGTGAAGAAGGTGTGTTGCGGTACAGAGGATATGCTATTGAAGATTTAGCTGAAAAGGCAGACTTCTTAGAAGTAGCATATTTATTAATTTTTGGCGAATTACCTTCTAAATCTGAACTAGAGAAGTTCCACAATGATATTAAAGAACATTCTCACGTAGATGAAGATTTAAAGAAAATATTAGACGGCTTTCCAAAGTCGGCTCACCCAATGGGCGTGTTATCCTCATTAACTTCTGCTTTGGTAGCATTTAACCCTTCTTCGGTAAATGTAGAAAGTGAAGAAGATATGTACAATGCTATTGTTCGTATTTTGGCAAAATTCCCGGTATTGACCGCTTGGGCTTATAGAAAGCGCGTAGGAAGACCATTGGATTATGGAGATGACTCTTTAGGATACGTGGATAACTTCCTTAAAATGATGTTTAAAAAGCCTAATGGGGATTATAATTCCAATCCTACTGTTGTAAATGCACTAGATAAATTATTGATTTTACACGCAGATCACGAGCAAAACTGTTCTACCTCTACGGTACGTATGGTAGGTTCTTCGCACGCTGGTTTATTTGCTTCGTTATCAGCAGGAATCAATGCACTTTGGGGACCACTTCACGGTGGTGCAAACCAAGCTGTGATTGAAATGCTAGAAGCTATAAAAGAAGATGGTGGTGATACCCATAAATTTATGAATAAAGCCAAGGATAAGGATGATCCATTCCGCTTAATGGGCTTTGGTCACCGCGTGTATAAAAACTTTGACCCACGGGCAAAGATTATTAAAAAGTCAGCAGACGAAGTTTTAAATAACTTAGGAATTGAAGATCCTATATTAGATATTGCTAAAGGACTTGAAAAAGAAGCACTGGAAGATTCATATTTTGTTGATAGAAAATTATATCCGAACGTAGACTTCTATTCTGGTATAATGTATCGCGCTATGGGAATTCCTGTTGAAATGTTCACGGCCATGTTTGCTTTAGGACGTTTACCAGGTTGGATTGCTCAATGGAGAGAAATGCGTTTACGTAAAGAACCAATTGGACGTCCAAGACAAGTTTATATTGGCGAAACTCATCGTGAGTTTAAACCGGTAGATAAAAGATAAGTTAATACCACTTAAAATAAACGAAGCATCCTCATAAATTGGGGATGCTTTTTTATATTTGTAGCATGATCAATTTAAATGTAAAAGACGAAGTTTCTCGCCTTCGGGCGGTTGTATTAGGTTCAGCAAATAACAATGGCCCCGCTCCCACATTAGACGAGGCGTATGATCCAAAATCGAAAGAACATATTCAAGCAGGAACGTATCCTAAAGGATCAGATATGGTTCAAGAAATGGAAGCTGTAGCCAAAGTATTTGAAAAATACGATGTGAAAGTTTATCGCCCCAAAGAAATTAAAGGGTGTAATCAAATTTTTGCTCGGGACATAGCATTTGTAATTGAAGATAAACTTATAAAGGCGAATATTTTACCCGATCGCGAACAGGAGATTGAAGCCATTCAATATGTAATAGATCAAATTCCGGCAGAAAATGTAATCAGGTTTCCCGAGGATGCACACGTAGAAGGTGGTGACGTGATGCCGTGGAACGACTATATTTTTGTGGGTACCTATCGAGGGGACGATTATTCAAAATATATTACGGCACGTACCAATCTAAAAGCTGTAAAAAAGTTAAAAGAATTGTTTCCGAATAAAAAAGTGAAATCTTTCAACCTCCGGAAATCTAATACCGAGGCCAAGGACAATGCACTTCATTTAGATTGTTGCTTTCAACCCTTAGGGAAAGGAAAAGCCATTATCCATAAAGAAGGCTTTTTAGAAGAAGAAGAGTATCAATGGTTGGTGGATTACTTCGGAAAAGAGAACTGTTTTCATATTACTAAAGATGAGATGTACAATATGAACAGCAATGTGTTTTCTATTTCTTCAGATGTAGTAGTTTCAGAAAAAAACTTTACTCGCCTCAATACGTGGTTACGCGAACAAGGGTTTACCGTAGAAGAAGTTGCCTATGCTGAAATTGCCAAACAAGAAGGATTGTTGCGTTGTAGTACAATGCCATTAATACGTGATTAATGTGAATTGCTCTCACCGTTGCCAATCAAGGCTAAACCTAAGCGAAACCACATATTGCGGTATTGCGTATATTTAGTATAATGAAAGAACTTTTAGCCGTATTTTTTATTAGTTTGGGGTGTTGTGATGTATTTTCACAAGGAAGAATCGATGGGTTTTACCGCGGAAGTGGGAATGCAACTGCTACCTTAGGTGCTGGTTTTGAAAATCATAAAGACTATCTAGCAGGTACCGATGAGACTGATATTTCCCGAAAGCTCTATTATGTTAATCTGTTTGCAGCTTATGGAATTACCGACGACCTAGATGTAAACGTTTCCCTTCCTTATATTGAAATAGATAACAATAAAAACCTACAGGATATTTCGGTGTTTTTAAAATACCGATCATTAAAAAAAGAATACGCCAACGGAAAGCTAGAAGTGAGTGTTGCTGGAGGTTTCTCAACACCCGTCTCAGATTACAATACAGGAGGGTTAAACGATATTGGTCAACAGGCTACTGTTATTGAAACAAGGGCAATGGCACATTATCAAACTAATTCGGGATGGTTTGCCACCTTGCAAAGCGGTTTTTCTCTTAAACTGGAAGAAGTTCCAAATAGTTTACCCATCACATTTAAAGCTGGTCAAGCTTTAAACAACTGGTATTACGATGTGTATTACGACTACCAACATTCGTTTGGTGGAATTGACTACTTAGAGACGCCTCCTCCTCAGAATTTTAAACGCTTTGGAGTAGATTATCACAAAGTGGGAGGAACAGGATATCGATCTTTTACCAAAAATTTTGGAGCCTATATAAGTGTCTCCTATGTGCTAGGAGGTAGAAATACATTTCAAGGTCCTGGGTATGGAATAGGGCTTGTGGCGAATTTTTAAGAATCAGTCATTTCGACGATAGGAGAAATCACAAACTCTATTTTCCATAGATTTATTTTAAACTTTATCCATAATCTGTTCTTTAAAAAACAGTTCTTTCAAACAAATTTTTTCATCTAAAAATCCTAATTTTGCACCCGCCTACCAATTTAGGTGGCAATTGAAAATATGACACCATGCAGCAAATTACCAACACTATATTAATGATTCGCCCAGTTGCTTTTCGAATGAACGAGCAAACGGCAGTAAACAATTTTTTTCAAGAAGATATTGATCTTGAAAATGCTAAAGTCAATGAAAAAGCACAACAAGAATTTGATGTATTTGTTGAAAAATTGCGACATGTTGGTGTAAACGTAATCGTTGAAGATGATAAAGTAGAATTGGATACTCCTGATTCTATTTTTCCAAATAACTGGGTAACCTTTCACGAAAACGGTGATATTGCTTTATATCCGTTGTTTGCCAAAAACAGGCGTAAAGAACGTCGTGAAGATGTTATTGAACGTATAGAAAGCGAGGGCTTTAAGATTAAAAATATAATCGATTATACCGATGCTGAAAACGAAGGTGTGTATTTAGAATCTACCGGAAGCTTAATTTTAGATCGCGTTAACGAAAAAGCCTATTGTGCGTTATCACCGAGGGCTGATGAACAAATGGTAATCGAGTTTTGTGAAGATTTTGAATTTACTCCTGTAATTTTTAAAGCGTATCAGAGTCTGGACGGAAAACGCGCAGCTATTTACCATACAAATGTTATGATGTGCTTGGGCGAAAACTTCAGCGTTATTTGTTTAGACACCATTGACGATGCTACGGAAAAGAAAAACGTAGTAAATCACCTCAAAAACGACGGGAAAGAGATCATCGCAATCACTGAAGCCCAAATGCACAACTTTGCAGGCAATATGCTTCAGGTGCGTGGTGCTAACGATAAAAAGTATTTGGTAATGAGTGCTGCAGCGCATAAAAGCCTTACGGAAGCACAAGTTTCAGCAATTGAAAAACATTCCGAAATTTTAAGCACTGACTTAACTACTATTGAAACCTGTGGCGGTGGAAGCGCGCGCTGTATGATGGCCGAAATTTTTCTTCCAAAGGAATAAGAATTCACTCTTTTTGGTGATTTGCTAAATCTCGAAGCCACAAAACAATCATTAGAACCATTAATAAACTTAGCGGTAAAGAAGTTATAATTAATAATTTCTGCATAGCAATTAATACGTCGCTATCTTCTTTGGCATGGCCCAAGAGTACAATCCCCACTGAAAAAATTATTAAGATTACTCCCCAAAGCAACCGTTGTTTTTTACTCGGGTTTTGGCTGCCTTTATCGGTAAACATGCTTAAAACGTATATTGCCGAATCTACCGAAGTGACCAAGAAACTAACCAATAGTAAGATGACGACGGAATTGATAAAGGCCGTAAGCGGGTAGGCTTCAAAAAAGACAAAAATAGAAGTAAATACATTGTCAAACTCTCCGGAATATGCTCCCCACTGCGTAATCATATCAAAAGCAGATTGCCCAAAGGTGGTAAACCAGAAAAAGGTTCCTAAAGAAGGAATGAGCAACACGCCGATAATAGTTTCGCGTATCGTTCTTCCTTTTGAAATTCGTGCGATGAACATTCCGGTAAAAGGTGCCCAAGCCAACCAAAAAGCCCAATAATAATAGGTCCAGCCGGTTAAAAATTCTACACCAGGATTATATTTTCCCATAGCAAGGCTCATGGGGATAAAATCAATAATGTAACGGTATATACCCGTAACTAGTTGTTCCAGAATTAATAGCATATCGCTTTGAAAAAAGACAAACAATAATAAAGCAACAGTTATGTAAATATTCAACGTTGAAATACGTTTGATCCCTTTTTCAACGCCACTTAATGCAGATAGCAATGCTAAAAGACCAACGCCAATGACCAATATTATAATTAATTGGTAGCTAAAATTTGCTTTAAATAAGTGATCTAAACCACCTTTAATTTGTGAAGCACCTAACCCTAAAGCAGCCACCAAACCAAAAATAGTCGTTACAATAGTGAGAATATCGATACCCGTGAGAAATCCATTTTCTTTTTTCTGAAATAAGGCTGAAAACGTGCTACTAGTGGCTACGGTTTTATTTTTATGAAACACAGCGTATCCAATTGCTAACGCAAATACCGCATAAAAAGCCCAAGCGGTAAAGCCCCACTGGTAAAAGGTAAATTCCAGGGCAATAATTTCCGAAGAAACATTGGTTGAAAGTGGCGGATTTTGTTGCATAAAAACGGGTTCTTGCACGGCACGCAATAAAATCCCCGAACCCATTCCAGCACTGTAGAGCATAGCAATCCAAGGCAGGCGTTTAAAAGCGGGTCTTTCGTTTTTTGAGCCTAATTTATAGCTTCCCCATGGCGAAATTGCAATTCCTACTAATAAAAGCACACAACCTAAGCCTAAATACAAATAAAATGAACCAAAATAATTACGTACCCATATTGATGTAGCCTCAATAGTATTGTAGGTTTCAAGTGTTTTTACATATAAAAAGATGGAAAATACAACTAAAATACCCAGCGAAATGCTGAGCAGTTTGTTCTTTTTAAGGATGCTGAAAATTTTCAAAATAGAGTACGTCTTATGCAATAGTACAAATCATTTTTGAAAGGATGCCTATTCCGTTTTGGCGATATTGGTAATCATGCCACTAAAAATAAAGTAATGAAACGGAAGCATCGCATACCAATATAACCGTCCCCAAAGCCCTTTGGGCCGAAACGTAGCGGTTTGGTGTAATACATTGTCTTCATCAATACAAAAGTCTAACCACGCTTCGCCGGGGACTTTCATTTCGGCAAAAAGCAATAACCTGCGTTCTTCTTTATCGGCGTAGAGCACTCGCCAAAAGTCAAGCGAATCGCCAGCATAAATCCGATCTGGGTTGGTGCGCCCCCGGCGCAGCCCTACACCGCCAACAAGCTGATCTATAAAACCCCTAATTTTCCAGAGCCAGTTTCCGTAATACCACCCTCGAGTTCCGCCTATAGACCAAATATTTTCTAGAACAGCTTCCGGATTTTTAACTTTAATAGATTGTTCATCTTTCAAACACCCGAATGTAGGCACTTGAATATATCCCTTTAAGTTGGAAAGCCTGCCGGCCACCAAAGAATCTTTCCAGCTGGATATTACCAGGTTTTGTTCAATCTTGATAAACGCTTTTTTTATAGCTTCTTCATATGTGATGGGGTGTATATTCAATATTTTTTGAAGCTTATTATCTCGGGCCACTACTTCGTGCCGCATGCTATCTACTAAATTGACCGCCAATTTATAGGTGGTAGAAGTAACAAAATAGAGCCAATATGATGATAATCGGGGTGACATAACTGGCACCGAAATAATCCACAGGTTTAATTTTCTAACTTTTGCATATTTTAAAAGCATTTGCTTGTAGGTTAAAACATCTGGGCCGCCAATATCGAATGATTGATTGTAGCAGTCTTCGTGGAATAGCGATTCTGAAAGGAAACTAATTACATCCCGTATGGCAATGGGTTGGGTTTTGGTTTTTAGCCATTCTGGGGCAACCATCAACGGAAGCTTTTCGCATAAATCCCTTATTATTTCAAAAGACGAACTCCCGCTACCCACTACAATTGCCGCTCGTAATACGGTGAGGTTATACTTTCCTTTGTAAAGGATGTCTTCTACTTGTTTTCTGGAAGAGAGATGTTTAGAAAGGTTCTCATCATTTACAATGCCACTTAAATAAATAACATGTTTTACATTGGTTTCGGCAATGTATTTGTTGAAGTTTTGAGCTGCCTTGGATTCCATGGTGTCAAAATCTCCGGTAGAAGCACTCATAGAATGAATTAGATAATATGCAGCATCAATATCTTTTGGAAAGTCCTTGGTGTCAACTTCTTTTAAAAAATCGACTTCATAAAAACTAACTCGTTTTCGGGTTTCTGGATCTAAGGAAATTCTATTTTTATCGCGTACACAACAAATTACTTCGTGTCCTTTTTCAAGAAGCGCTGGAAGTAAACGCAAGCCAATATAACCATTAGCACCGGTAAGTAATATTTTCAATTTTTTGTTTAAAGATAATTATTTATTGTTAAACAGAAGGGTGAAGGCTCATTAATTACTGTATTTTAATAGTATCTTTATCATACTAAACCGATTTATATGAAAGTTTTAAAATTGATTTTGATTTTTGTGGGAGCTTTTTTGATAGCTTTTGGCTTGTATAACGCATTTGTTCCGCAAGAAGTAGTGGATATTGGTCCGTTGGAAGTTTCAGCAAAAGAGGGCTTAAACAATCAAACTCTTGCCATGATTGGGTTAGGGGTTTTAGCATTATTGGCCGGTGCTTTTATAAAAAAACGCGGCTAATTTTACATGTCTTCCAAGCGGGTTGGAGAAGCCTTCGCTTTGGCACTCATTACTTTGCTTATAAACCGATGCGTAGCTTTGTCCTTGGCTTTCGCCTCTATTTTTATAAAATAATTGTCACGGTAGATGGAATATTCTTCCGCTTTGCCTTTGTACAACGACAATTTATAATAAGGGATAACCAAAGCATACGACTCTAATAACGATCGGAAACCGACGATAATTCCATTCGGTCGCATTTCAATATTACATTGATTGCGATTGTTATCCAAGATCAATAAGTTATTAATCTGTACGCTGGTTTCTGTGATAATCAGTTTTGAAGAACCAATCCCACCTTGTTGTAGGCGTTCTTTAAGTGTAAATGGTTTGCCCACTTCAGCATCTATTTTACGCGTAGTTTGCTTGTTGTTGTATGAAACGTTGAGGAGCATTATTTTTTCTTAAAGATAATCATTTTAAAACTTCGACACTTCGACTCCGTTCAGTGCAATGCTTCAATTTTTATTGCATTGTATTTTCTAAATTCATAATTCAAAAAACTATCTTTGCACCTAAAATCAAACCTATGCAACTTCAAGAGATTTTAGCTACTGAAATTAGAAAAGCAGTTTCATCCGTTTTCAATGCCAATCTTGAAATCGTGGAATTTCAACCCACACGTAAAGATTTTGAAGGTGATATCACGGTAGTGGTGTTCCCCATGCTTCGGGTGGTAAAAGGGAATCCAGTGCAAATTGGAGAGGCTATAGGAAATTATCTAGTTGAAAACGTAGAAGCCGTTTCTAAGTTCAACGTGGTGAAAGGATTTTTAAACCTAGTGCTGAGCGATGCGTATTACCTAGATTTTTTCAACAAGGTAACCGATTTTTCTTCCTTCGGAAAAGAGCCCCAAGGAGCCGATGCAATATTGGTTGAATATTCTTCGCCAAATACCAACAAACCACTTCATTTAGGGCATATTCGGAATATATTATTAGGCTATTCCGTTGCTGAAATTTTACAATTTAGTGGTAAAAAAACCTATAAAACCCAGATTATAAACGACCGGGGTATTCATATCTGTAAAAGTATGTTGGCTTGGAAACGATATGGAGATGGTGAAACTCCTGAATCTACTGGATTAAAAGGAGATAAACTGGTAGGTAATTATTATGTACGGTTTGATAAAGAATACAAAAAGGAAATAGCCAAATTACAAGCGGAAGGTAAAACAGAAGAGGAAGCAAAAGCCGAAGCTCCCATATTAAAAGAAGCGCAACAGATGCTTCAAAAATGGGAACAAGGCGATGATGAAGTAGTAGCCCTTTGGAAAAAAATGAACGGCTGGGTGTATAAAGGATTTGAAAAAACGTATGATTCTTTAGGCGTTGACTTTGATAGTTATTATTACGAAAGTGAAACCTATTTATTAGGAAAAGATAATATTGAAGAAGGTTTAAAGAGCGGTGTTTTCTTTAAAAAAGAAGACGGCTCCGTTTGGTGTGATTTGACTGATGAAGGGTTGGACGAAAAAATTGTGTTACGTGCCGACGGTACAGCAGTCTATATGACGCAAGATATCGGTACCGCCATTCAACGTATAAAAGACCACCCCGAAACCAGCGGAATGATTTACACCGTTGGTAACGAACAAGATTATCACTTTAGAGTGTTGTTTTTAATTCTGAAGAAATTAGGGTATAGTTGGGCCGAAAACCTCTATCATTTAAGCTATGGGATGGTTGATTTACCATCCGGAAAAATGAAGAGTCGAGAAGGAACGGTTGTGGATGCAGATGATCTTATTTCTGAAATGGCTGACACAGCAGGTGCCATTTCAGAAGAGTTAGGAAAAATTGATGATTTCACCGCAGCAGAGAAAAAGGAACTATATAAAACCATCGGATTAGGAGCGTTGAAATACTACATATTAAAAGTAGATCCTAAAAAAAGAATTTTATTTAACCCTAGGGAAAGTGTCGATTTCCAAGGAAATACGGGTCCGTTTATTCAATACACGTACGCGCGAATACAATCTATTTTGCGAAAATCAGATGAGGTTTCGACTACGCTCAACCTGACGGAGATTACCTTGCATGAAAAAGAAAAAGAGTTACTGAAGCAACTACAATTGTTTCCTGAAACGGTACAAATGGCGGCAGAGAATTTCAGTCCGGCGTTGATTGCAAATTATACGTACGATTTGGTAAAAGAGTTCAACTCTTTCTATCAAAATGTCTCTATTTTAGGAGCCGATACTAAGGAAGAAAAGCAATTCAGGGTACACTTAGCCGATGCGGTTGCAAAAGTAATAAAAACAGCATTTTCGTTATTAGGAATAGACGTTCCAGAGCGGATGTAGTTTTTAAAACAACACTTGTACTGAAATATTCGGTGTAAGACCTAACGATATTTCTTCCACTTGGTTGATTCGACTTTCTCCGTCTTCATCTGTGTCTAATGCATAGCGAATATTTAAGGTGTTTTCCATACTAAAAAGGTTAAGCACTGCGACATTGATTTTGACATCTGCATTTTTAGAAATTCCCCAAAGGTATTCCGCTGAAAAATCTGTCCTAAAATAATCTGGAAGACGTTCGTTGTTTGGGGTGTCAAATTGTATAGAATCTTGACCATTTACTTCAATAATTTCCTCTCCGGGAATCGGAATAGTATATGGTTTTCCGTTATGCCAATTGATGCCTAGAGCCAGTTTAAACTTGTTTAAAGAATACGAACTAGCAACGGTTGCTGAATGCCGGATACCAATATTATTTGGAAATTCTGAAGGGATAAGCGTATCAAAAGTGTAATCGTTTTGCATAAACAAGTAACTAACCCACGTACTAAAGTGCCGTGCCTTTTTATTAAATACAAACTCTAGACCATTAGCTGTGTAATTTCCAGTTGCTCTAACAAATTGAAACTGATTTTGAAAACCTTGATTGGACGTGGTAATCCCTGAAACTTCTTTGTAGAACCCTTCCAGCGTAATCAGCCAGTTATTTTTATTATACCCAAACCCAAGGGAAGCTTGTTTGCTTTCAAGAATGGGAACGTCGTCATTATTGGCTAAAACCCAGCGTCTTTTTTCTACGCCCAGAAAATCACTTTCAAAATCGATGCGCTGTGTGGTAATCTGGCTCTTAAATTCGCCCATGGTTTCAACTGAAAATCCATTGCCCAGTTTTTGAAGGATGCTCAATCTAGGTTCTACCAAGAGTTTGTCAAATTTTTCGAAATAAGATATACGAGCCCCAGCATTGATAACTGTCATTTGTTGATTGGGCGTATAGGTTATATTTGAAAAAACAGAATGCGTGCGCAACACTTCTTTACTATAGATCCTAAAACGAGGAATGTTTACATCTTGTGTGTTGGCAATACCAATTTCTGAAAACTGATAACCAGATTGCAATTTGATTTTTTCTGAAATAGTAAAACGTGAATCGATCTTCGCTCCGTCCTCTAACACTTCATTTTCTTGAAATTGTTGTTGCGTGGTAAAAAGGTCTTTATTGGTAGCATTCAGTAAATAATACGAACCATATACCAAGGCTGTTGTTTCAAAACGTTCACTCCAATTTAGGTTCCAAGAAACACCTCCAACCAAGCTGCGTTGTTGTAACTCACTCGTTTTTGAACTATTAGATTCGCTAATACTTTCAGTAAAATCCAACGAGTTGTCTATAGTAAGAAAATTAACGCGAATAGCATTCTTTTCTGAAACATCCCACAACAATTTAGTGCTAAAATCATAAAAACTAAAATCTTCATCGGCTGTTATTTCGGTTTCGTTCTCCGGGTTTTCAATGTTGGTTATTTCGGTATCTTGAAAAATACGCTCCGAATAGGTATTGTAAACCGGGGTTTCTAAAAAGGATAGCGGATGCCTACCAGAAACCTGTAGGCTTGCCTTTTCTGAAAGGGGAATATCGGCAAATACACTTCCATTAATTAAGTTTAGCCCCACACCTCCTGAAAAATCTTCAGTAACCGTATTTTTTGAACGCATATCGATTACCCCAGAAACACTTTCGCCAAACCGAGGCGGCGTACCGTTTTTATAAATAGAAACCTGCTTGGTTAGGTCTGGGTTAAAGGCAGAAATCAATCCAAAAAAGTGACCGCTTTGATACATTTTTATATCGTCCCAAAGCAATAGGTTTTCGTCGTGCGTTCCCCCGCGAATGTTGATGTTCGATATGGTTTCATCTGCACTTTCCACCCCTGGTAACGCTTGGGAAATTTGCAAGACGTCGTTCTCCACTTGCCCGGGCAGTAACCCAAAATTATCCGTATTTAATGTAATGGAGCCATCGGTTTTTTTGCTGATACCTTGCACCAAATACGTTTGTATAACTACCTGATCCAACGTAGCTGTTTCTGGAAGCATAATAATGGTTGGGCAGTCAGAACTTAATTCATTTACATAAATCGTTATCGGATAATACCCAATATAACTGATGGTGATAGAAGCATCGGGAGGGATTTCTTTAGAAAGAGAAAAAAAACCTTCCGTGGTACTGATTGTGGAAAACTGAGAGGTTTCAGTACTAATAGTGGCCCCTTCCAAGGGGATTCCTGTTTCAGCAGCAATAATCCTTCCGCAGTATAAACTTTTTTGTTGCCGTGACACTACGGTTACATAGCGATTATTCAATAATGTAAATTGTAGAGTTGTTTGACTATTTAAACGCATCAAAATTTCTGAAAGCGTTTCTTTTTCTTCAGAAAGGGTAACAGTGATATTTTCAATTTCTTCAGGAACATAGGAAAACCGAATGTTATGTTCTTTTTCCAATTGTTGCATAACCTTAGACAACGGCTGTTTTTCTTCAGTCTGCCCAAAAACGGAAAGACTAAAGAAAAAACACATGATCAAGACGAATGAAAACGCCTGTTTACTTGTTTTTGGCTGCATATATGGTTACCTGGTCTTCTTCTTCTTCTATCGTATAGGTTAAGTTTAAAGGGGCACAAATTAATTGTAAAGCTAAATCTAGGTTGTTGTGGGCAAAACTTCCAGAAAATCGTTTGGTTTTTAAGTTGTCATCCACCTGTACTGTAATGGGGTATTGTCTTTTTAGCTCATCTAATACGGTTGTTAAACTTGCATTTTCAAAACTACTTTCATTGTCAATCCAAGAGGGTTTCTCAGTAACACTTTGATGTTCTGTTACTAAGGTTCCGTTTTTAATTTGTAAACTCTTTCCCGTGGGGAGTTTGATAAGGGTATCGTTAAAAGCTACGCTTACCAAGCCTTCATAACAATTCACGTTTAGTTTGTTATCGCGAGCAAATACGTTAAACTGAGTACCTAAAACGGTAATTGCTCCGATTTTAGTCTGTACGGTGAAGGTATTTCCTTTGGTTACTTTAAAATAAGCTTCGCCATCTAGTTCTAATGTTCGATTGTTGTCCCACTTATTTTTTTGGTATTCAATCGTAGAGTTGGCGTTTAATGCAACTTCAGAGCCGTCAGGTAAATTGAAGTTTTGTTTTTCGGCAACCGAAGTTGAAATAGTAGTTTCTAATGAATCGACGTATAAATATCCTGCAACAATTACAGCGAATACGGCGGCGATTTTTAGAACCGTAGGCCAAAGATTTAATTTTTTAACCTTAGGTTGTTGCTCTAATTTCTCAGAAATAGCATTAAACGTTGCTTTTTCATCAAAGTCTGGCGTGTCGAAGCATTTAGTGGCTTCGGCAATTTTTATATAAGATGCATATTCTGGATCGGCTTTTAACTGCGCTATTTCTTCTTGGGTAGCAGTGCCGTTCAAGTAGTTATGCAATATGTAGTGTTTTTCCATAATTGTGCGTTTCATAAGTATAACAACTCAACTTGTTTTTACCCTACTCTAAAGTTCACCAATTTCTTCCCGAAGCGATTTTAAGGCTAAACTCATTCTTTTTTCAACTGCTTTTACTGAAATATCTAAAACTTCAGCAATCTCCCTGTATTTTTTTCCTTCAATCCGGTTCAATAAAAAAGCGGTGCGCTGGGCTTCGGTTAAATTGGCGATAGCGCCTTGCAATTTTTGGTGGTATTGCTTTTCTTCCAATAAAAACTGTGGCGATTGGTTTTCCACTTTGTCAGGGTGGTATTTGGCGTGCTTCAGCACCACTTTTTTGTGGGCTACTTCATTTAAAAAAGCATTATTGGTAATGGTGTATAAAAACGATTTTGCCTTTTCTACCGGCACTTTGGCGCAGTTCTGCCACAGTTTTATAAAAGCATCTTGTACTAAATCTTCTGCTTGTGCTTCGTTACCACATTTAAAATAAATAAACCTCCAAATAGCTTTTCCATGAGCCTTATACACCTTGTTGAAGATGATTTCATTGCAAATTGTGGTATTTTTATCCATATAGATGTCTGTGTACCTGTCAAATATATTGAAAAAATAGTTTTGTAAACCAGGTAGGGTATTTTTACACTTGCTTGTTACATTTATAGAAACCAAACGAAATCATGAAAAGAAGAATTACTTTATATACTTTTTTAATCTTGTGTTTTGGACTATTCCTTACCTCATGTCAAAAAGAAGAAGCAGAGTTTATAGACGAAACGGACCAAGATGAAACGATTACCTCAAACTCAACGTTGGCCAACTTGTTGATACGCACGTCTCAAAATCCTGGCAGTAATGACGATATTATTGACGGTAACAGTTGTACACAGGTTAAATATCCCGCAACGGTACTAGCCAACGGTCAGGAAGTGGTGTTGGAGAACGAAGCCGATATTTCACTAGTTCAGGCTATTTTTGATCAATTCCCGAACGATACTGATACCCTTGAAATTGTATTTCCTATAACCCTTATCCTTCAAGATTTTTCAGAAGTTGAAATTAACGACCAAGCAGAGTTAAATGCACTTATTGCAGCTTGTCAAGGAGAATCTGAGATTGGTTGTATCGATTTTGTGTATCCAATTACCGTATTTACCTATAATTCCAATAATGAACAAACCGGAACCATTGTTATCGATAATGATATTGAGCTGTATTTGTTACTGTTTAATTTAGATGGCGATGACATTATCAGTATCGATTTCCCTATTTTGGTAACTTTACAAGACGGCACTACGGTTGAGGTAAACAATAATCAAGAATTAGAAGATATATTGGCCAATGCCAACTGTGATGACAATCAAGGAGATGGAGATTTAAGTGAATTTGAAGAAAACCTAACCACTGGAAGTTGGTATGTAACCTATTACTTTGATGATTTTGAAGAAACTTCCGATTTTAATGATTACGAATTTACTTTTGCCACTGACAATACCGCACAAGCTACCAATGAAACCACTACCATAGCCGGAACTTGGAACCTAACCACTAGTAGTTCGCCAGGTTTAGCACTTTTCTTTGGAAATAATGCTCCTTTTGATGAATTGGATGAAGATTGGGATATTATCGAAGCGACTTCAGGCATTATACGTTTAAAACATATTAGTGGCGGTGACGGCAGTGTAGATTATCTTACCTATGAACGTAATCCCAACCCAGGAGGAAATAATGAAGAGGTAAATATTTTAATTGAAAACCTTATTACTGGAAACTGGTTTGTAACTTTATTTGAAGATGATGGTGATGATGCTACAACCGATTATAATGGGTATGAATTCACCTTTTTTATAGATGGTTCCGTAACGGCTGTAAGTACAGCTGAAACTGTAAATGGATTTTGGTCTATTGAAGATAAAGGCAGTAGTCTAGATTTGGTGCTAAATTTTGACAGTACAGGAAGCAGTGACTCTTTTGAAGATATAAATGACGATTGGGATGTACTGGAATCCTCTCAAATAATAATTAGATTAAGTGATGAGAGCGGAGGCGGTAACGGTACAGACCTATTAACTTTTGAGCGCGAACCTAATGGTAGTGGTGGTGGTCCCAATCCACAAGAATTACGAGATATATTCCAAGCTGGAACGTGGTATATAGCTACCTATCTTGACGATGGCGATAACGAAACCAATGTTTTTAACGGCTATGACTTCACGTTCTTTTCAAATCAAACAGTAACTGCAACCAATGCTTCTTTAACTGTAGAAGGAATGTGGATTGTTTCGGTTGTAGGGGAAGAATTAAATTTTGAATTTGATATGGACAGCCCTATTAACGATGCCGATGATGATGGCTATAGAGTGCTTCAGTTTTCTGAAACTTTAGTAACTTTTATTTTACGAGACAGTGATGGAAATATTGAAGATACCTTAACCTTTAAAAAGAATTAATAAGCAATGCAATAAACTTAAAAATATAAAATCGATGAAAACAAAAATAACAAGTATTCTTACAATCGTTATGTATTTGGTAGTTATGGCCAGTTGTTCAGGAGACGATAGCAATGATGATAACAGCCAAAACAACAGTGCAAACCAAACGACAGAAATTGCACAAAATGGAACATGGGAAATCACCCAGTTTATTGACTCTGGGGAAGATGACACATCAGACTTTACCGGTTTTGTTTTTACTTTTAACACGGATGGATCATTACTTGCAAATAAAGGAGAACTTTCTGTTATAGGTACATGGTCTGTAACTGATAGTAGTGATTCTTCAGAAGATGATAATGGTTCTGATGACATCGACTTCAATATCTTTTTTGACGTGCCGGAAACCAATGATTTTGAAGATTTAAATGACGATTGGCACCTTGTTTCTGTAACCAATTCAAAAATCGAATTAATTGATGTAAGTGGCGGTAACGGCGGCACAGATAATCTAATATTTGAAAAAATATAACCCTATAAACGTTTTTGATTTTTGTTTTATAAAGACCATCCTTTTTCGAGGGTGGTTTTTTTGTATACTGGTTTTTCTATTTCTTTTTCTGAAAAATAGGCTAGGGTAAACAACAAGTTAATTGTTCTATTAATACATAACCTTAAAAAAAACAACATGAAAAATGTAACTAGACAATTAGTAATAATGTTCATGCTAACATGTGCTTTTGTAGTGAGTTCTTGTTCAAAAGATGATACATTGCCTCCAAATCAATCAAATTCAAATACAATTGAGCAAGGGTCAGAGTTAGCAAACCTTATGCAACGAACTTCCGATGGTAATGATAATCAATCAATAGATTGTATAGACTTTGTATATCCACTAAACTTTTTTATTTATAATTCTGATGATGAACAAACCGGTACACAAACAGTAAATAGTGATTCAGAATTACTGAGTTTCATGCTTTCTTTGGAATCGGGAACTTATATAGAGTTGGATTATCCAATTTCAGTAGTATTAAAAGATGGTACTGTGGTAGAAGTAAACGGTAATGTAGAGTTACTTACTTTAATAACCGATTGTGCTTCCAACGGAGATGATGACATTCCAACCGACTTTGAAGATATCCTTACTTCAGATTCTTGGTTTGTAACCTATTTCTTTGATGACGAAGATGAAACCTCCGATTTTGCAGGATACGAATTTACCTTCGCAACCGATAATACTGCCCAAGCTACAAGTACTTCAAACACGGTAGATGGAACTTGGAATCTAACTAGCAGTAGTACGTCAGATTTAGAGCTTTTCTTCGGAAATAACGACCCTTTTGATGAGATGGATGAAGATTGGGATATTATTGAAGCCACTTCAGAAATCATTAAACTAAAACATATAAGCGGTGGCGACGGTAGTGTAGACTTTTTAACTTTTGAGCGTAATCCATCTGACGGTGGTGGAAATGGTAATACGGCAGGTTTTATTGATAACCTTATAACCAACGATTGGTACGTAAATTTATTGGAAGATGATGGTGAGAATGAAACTTGTGATTATGTAGCGTATCAATTCACTTTTAACAGCGATGCAACAGTAATGGCGGTGAGTGATACCAATACAATTAATGGTACTTGGGCGGTAACCAATAGCAGTAGTGGGCTTGATCTAGTATTAAATTTTGAAATAAATAATGAAGACGATCCTTTTGACGATCTAAACGATGATTGGGACGTACAGGAATTTGATGCTAACTTTATAAAGCTTATAGATGTGAGTGGTGGCAATGGCGGTACCGACTACCTTAACTTTGGAAGAAACCCCTACGAAGATTGTAATGGTGGAGGTAATACTGATGATCTAGAAAACATTCTGCAAGATGGACAATGGAGCGTAGGTAGTTATATAGATGATGGCGATAATGAAACCAATGATTACAACGGTTATGTTTTTACTTTTAATACAGATGGAACAGCAATTGCTGAAAGTAGTAATGATACCGTTAATGGTACTTGGAGTGTAACGAATAGCAGTTCAGGGATTGATTTGGTTTTAAATTTTGAAATAGATAGTGAAAATGATCCGTTTGATGATTTAAACGACGATTGGGATGTAGAGCAATTTACAACCATTCAAGTTGATTTAAAAGATGTTAGTGGAGGTGATGGCAGTACTGATTTACTGACATTTGTTAAGCTCTAACCCTCTTTTTGCCCTAAAATAAAAGCCTTTCCAAAACTTGGAAAGGCTTTTTTAATATAAAAAAGTTCCTATTTTTTATAAAGTTTTTTACCAGCTTCTTCATAGGGGTCACCTTGTATCCAAAATGGTGTAGTAGCATCGTTGGCAATGTTTCGTCCTGATAAAACATATGCTTTAAAAAACTTCAATAGATAGTCATAATCTAGTGTGTTTGCTTCGTCGCTTGGCCGATGGTAGTGTTTGGTAGCTTGTGCAAAGTCTGTAAAGCCTAAAGAAAAGGTCGGGGCCGGAATTCCTTTTTTGGCAAAATGAACGTTGTCACTTCGGTTAAAAAGGTCATTTTTCGGCTCCGGATCTTCATTTGCTTTAAGGCCAAATGTAGAAGCAGCTTTTTCAATATTTTCTTGTGCCGTAG
>Ga0209309_10000303_pt1 | contig 61965 bp, 53 predicted proteins | sample COGITO_mtgs_1204_2_FD_184807 | JGI IMG/M metagenome (GOLD analysis project Ga0209309, IMG submission 184807) | Pelagic marine microbial communities from North Sea - COGITO_mtgs_120412 (SPAdes) (version 2) | ecosystem: Environmental > Aquatic > Marine > Epipelagic ... | reverse complement strand
CACCTCTTACCTTTCCGAACAGAGAAGTTAAGCCCGTTTGCGCCGATGGTACTGCATCTCGTGGGAGAGTAGGTCGCCGCCTTCCTCAAGGTCCCCAACACTTATGTGTTGGGGACCTTTTTTTTTTGTTAATACGGGGTGTCCTAAGAAGATGACTGGTGAGACCATTCTGGTCATGAAGAGTCAATATAATGAGTAGTTCTATACGTAAAAGGAGATCTGAAAATAAATACTAATCAGAACAATTTGGCTTTCTTTTAGTGAATAGGCTATTATGAAAGTTATTACCACCTACACGCAATATTCTAGTTTCAGCTTTATGAACCAATAATCAATTACCTCGCTAATTTTGTGGTAGGGATTAATTACTACTTTTGAACATGCTGTCCATAATAGTTTTAAGGCCCTTGAAGCCGAAGAAGATTGCTAAGGCACACACTATAAAAGCCACTATTAAGATGGGTATAAATAATGGTTTTTCCTGATTACTCAATGCAATATAAAACAAAGTAGGGCCAAGAAACATTAAGGCTGCACAAACAGCCATAGTTTTAATGCCCCTTGCCAAAATATCTTTATCCGTTCTTTCTGTTTCTTTCATTATTATAGAATTGGATTGCGTTTCTTACGTTATTGTGAGTCTCTAACAATGCTGCAGCTTCCGCTTTGTCGATATTTAATTCGTTCATTAGCATGGCGGTTCCTCTGGCAACGAGTTTGACGTTGCTCAGTTGCATGTCAACCATCTTATTACCCTTAACTTTACCGAGCTTGATCATAACTGAAGTTGAAATCATGTTCAATATTAATTTTTGAGCGGTTCCTGCTTTCATACGGGAACTTCCCGTAACAAATTCCGGACCGACGATTACTTCTATTGGGTAATTTGCTTCTTTAGCTAAAGGGCTACTTTGGTTGCAGGTGATACATCCTGTAGTAATTTCTTTATGATTACAAGTTTGGATACCCGAAATGACATAGGGTGTCGTTCCTGATGCTGCTATACCAATTACTACATCTTTACTGCTGATTTGATGTGCTTCCAAATCTTGCCAAGCTTGGGTTTTAGAATCTTCAGAAAATTCAACTGCATTTCGAATTGCAGTATCGCCACCTGCAATTATGCCAATTACCAGATTTGACGAAACACCAAAAGTTGGAGGACACTCAGACGCATCTAAAATTCCTAATCGGCCGCTGGTACCTGCGCCTATATAAAAAAGTCTTCCTCCGTTTTGTAATTTGGCAACGATTTGCTGAACCAATACTTCAATTTGAGGTATCGCTTTTTGAACTGCTAAAGATACATGTTGATCTTCTTTGTTGATATTGGTCAAGAGTTCATTTATGCCCATCTTCTCCAGGTGATCATAATTGGACGACTGTTCGGTTGTTTTTATAAAGGCCATATTGTAAAAGTAGCTAATTTTTTATGCGTTAGTGATAGAAGTGGCATCCTTTATGCAAAATGAAAATGCCCTATGAAGTACAGTATGTGATTTTAGGATAAGGCTAGTTGGAATGATTAACTGGATTTGCATAAAGATAGAACGGATAGCACGACCGACTTGCACTACAAGTGCAAGACGGGAACGCCCAAATTATTGAATGGTATATATTAATTCATCCACTTCGGACAATCTAAAATATCCAAGTGGAAATTTATCGGGATGGGTTTGATTGCTGCAATTGCCACGCACGGTGGTGGGTTGGGTTTCAAAAGGACCGCCTCCATCTTCGCTATTTTGTTGCAATAGGATAAACATGTATTCATAAAATCGTTTGGAGATGCCATAGTTGCGTATGGTGACCAGATCGTTAGTCTCTAGATCTTCTTCGGTGTAAAACCCGAAAATTTGGTTTCCATCTGTAAAGGTATCATCGTAAACTTCGAGGTTGGGAATTTCGACACTATTACTTATAAATTCAAAAAAATAATAGTTTTCTATGCTTGCTGGATCTGTATAAAAGGCTTTTAGTTCGATTTCGTCCCCTGAAAACCCACCTTCGTCATTTTGTTCAACATAATCGATATTGACCACCGGCACCAAAGTTTCTGAGGCAGTATAAGTTTCACCGTCATAAGTTATAGAAAGGGTGTAAGAGGCGTTAATCTCAGTAATAAAATCTTGTGTTATATAAATACCAGTATTACCCTCTTCTAAAAACTCAATTATTTCGGTATTATCTTTTATAATGCTTACACTGGCGCCGGTGGCGGGCGCAATGGTCGTGTCAAAATAGGGGGTTAAAAGGGTTAATTTAATTTGCTGATTTGTACCTGGGCTATTTTTTACCCAATTTATTGAGGCATCGATCACCAATTTTGGTTCTGCCTGATTGAGATCGACCTCAATGACATCTTCACAAGATAGAAGTAAAATTGACATGCATATGGTGATGTATTTTTTCATTTCTTAAAATTTAAAATTATAGGAGACTGAAGGGATAATACCAAAAATTGCCAAGCGTGTTGCTTTATTTGTGCCCGTATTTCGGTCTTGGCCAAACGAAATTGATGAGGCATTTTTTCTATTATACACGTTATAGATGCTGAACACCCATTCGCCCTGCCAACACTTTGCACTGTTAGGTTTGGGGTTATAGGTTGCTGCGAGATCCAGACGGTTGTATGCTGGCAGTCGGCTAGAATTTCGGGATTCATAATTAGGAATTGTGATTCCGTTATACTCATATTGGCCATTGGGATATGTAGTAGGTTGGCCTGTTTTAAAGATAAAATTACTGCTAAAATTCCATTTTTCATTAAATTCGAAATTTCCGGTTAAGGAAATATCATGGGTTTTATCGTAAGCAGTGTTATACCACGCCCCCTCGTTGATGCCAATTTCTTCGGACGTTCTGCCTTTCGTCTGCTGTTCAGACTTTGAAAACGTGTAAGATAACCAGCCCGTGAACTTCCCTTCATTTTTTTTAAATAATAGTTCTAAGCCATAAGCTCTTGCTTTTCCGTTTAAGATAATTTGCTCAATGGCATTATTTGCTATTAAATCGGCACCATCCACATAATCAATCCTGTTTTTTATGGTTTTGTAAAAACTTTCTACCTCAAGACTGTATGCGTTGTCATTAATCGATCTGAAATAGCCAATAGCAACTTGATCGAGTAATTGAGGCTTTACATATTTACCACTAGGAGTCCAAATATCCAAAGGTGTAGGCGAGGAGGTGTTGGACAGCAGGTGTAAATATTGGCTCATTCGATTATAACTTGCCTTGACTGAGGAACGATCATTTAACTGATATGCAACGGATAGGCGAGGCTCAAGGTTAACGAATGATTTGATAACATCACTTTTTCTAAAACCTTCCGTTCCTATTGGATTTGCTTTCTCGTAAATTTGTAATTGCTGGTTAAAGAGAATTGGATTATCATTTGCATAGATATTGAGTTCATCTTGACCCAATCTTAAAAACGAACTTAACCTCAATCCATAAGATACTGCCAATTTATTGGTGATCTTATGTTCCGCATCAACGTAGATCGCATTTTCAAAAGCAAATTTATCTGTTAATTTAAATGGATTAATGCCAGAAGATGCTGAAGAGGGTTTGATTTCTCCAGGGTTGAATTTATAATAGATGCTATTGATACCATATTCCAATTTAAAATTATTACTGATGTAATGTTTAAGATCATATTTAAAATTGAAGTTGGAAATGCCAGAATCCCACTTGAACTCCACAAAATTCAGGTTAAGACCGTAATAATAATCCGAATAAATGGCGGAAAGGTTAGAAAAAAGCTTGTCCGAAAACAGATGATTCCATCGAAAATTGACCACTGTATTGCCATAAGTGTTTTCAAAGGAATCTGAAATTTTAAATACGTCCCTTCCGAAGTATCCTGAAAGAAAAACACTATTGTTTTCATTTAATCGATAACTCAGTTTGGTATTGAGATCGTAAAAGTATGCTTTGCTATCTAAATGGAAAAGCGGAAGAAATAAATGCGCATAACTGCTTCGGCCTCCAAAGAGAAAAGAACCCACCTCTTTTTTGATTGGACCTTCCAAGAGCAATCGACTCGAAACGATGCCAATACCTCCATTCATTTGAAACTGTTTGCTATTACCGTCTTTTTGGTATATATCTAAAACCGAGGAGACCCGCCCGCCATATTTTGCAGGGATGCCTCCCTTATACAATTTGATGTCTTTTATAGCATCTGGATTAAAGACCGAGAAAAAACCGAATAAATGAGAGGAATTAAAAATAGTGGCCTCATCCAATAAAATCAAGTTTTGATCTGCCGCACCACCGCGTACATTAAACCCAGAAGATCCTTCACCTGCGTTGGTAACTCCAGGTAACAGCGTGATGGATTTAATAACATCTACCTCGCCCAGTACCACAGGCATTTGCTTAATGGTATTTATGGAGAGTGCATTAACGCTCATTTGAGGCTTACGAATGTTGAGTTGTTCGACGTCTTCTGTAATCACAATCTCATCTAAACTTTCTGAAGCTTCCATGAGTTGATAATTTAAGCTGATATTGTTATCAAGCTGAACGGTTTCCTTGATAGTTTTGTAACCTAAATAACTAATGGCAACCTCATATTGCCCTTGGGGTAAGGTGATGGAATAGAATCCATATTCATTGGTAGTGGTGCCAGTTTGCTCTTCTAGAATGATGATATTGACCCCAATTAAGGTCTCGTTGGTAGTAGAATCGGTTATGGTTCCGCTTAATGTGAATTTTTCTTGGGCAAAAGCCATGCAAGAAAAAAATAATAGTGTGCACAGAAGTAGGCGTGAGGACTTTAGTTTCATTTTTTTTTAATAAAAACAGAAAAGCTCCATCGTGAAAATGGAGCTTTATAAAGTTAAAAATCAATCAATAGTAAAAAGATTAAGGATTAAGAATTTTATTGAAGGTATCGCTCGGTCTCATGGCTTTAGATACCAATAATTCTGTTGGTTCATAATAGCCACCAATGTCCATCGATTTTCCTTGCACATTGATCAATTCTTCGGAAATTTTAGCTTCATGTGCTTGCAAATCTCTAAATACCTGAGCAAATTCATTTTTAAGCTCGGTATTTTTAGTTTGGTTTGCTAAAGCTTCCGCCCAAAATAAAGATAAATAGAAATGACTGCCTCTGTTGTCAATTTCATTGACCACGCGTGATGGGGATTTACCGTCCAGCAATAATTTTTCAGTCGCTTTATCTAATGTTTCGGAAAGTATAATTGCTTTTTCATTGTCATTTACATTTCCAAAATGCTCAAGAGACATGGCCAAAGCCAAAAATTCTCCTAACGAATCCCAGCGCAAGTGATTCTCTTTTAAGAATTGTTGCACGTGTTTTGGGGCAGATCCACCAGCTCCTGTTTCAAATAACCCACCACCATTCATCAAAGGTACGATAGAGAGCATTTTTGCACTGGTCCCCAGTTCTAAAATTGGGAACAAATCGGTTAAATAATCTCTTAATACATTACCAGATACTGAGATCGTATCTTTGCCAGCTTTCACTCGTTCCAAAGTATACTCCGTAGCTTTAATTGGTGAGAGGATTTTAATTTCAAGACCTGTAGTATCAAAATTTGGTAAATACTGATTTACTTTTTTAATCAATTCGGCGTCGTGGGCTCTATTTTCATCCAACCAAAAAACTGCTGGTATTTTAGAAGCTTTTGCTCGGGTAACCGCTAATTTGATCCAATCTTGAATTGGAGCATCTTTCACTTGGCACATTCTCCAAATATCACCTGGCTCAACCTCATGGGCAGTTAATATTTTTCCATTGGCATCAATAACTTCGACCTTACCTTTTGAAGCAATTTCAAAAGTTTTGTCGTGAGAGCCATATTCTTCAGCCTTTTGAGCCATTAAGCCCACATTGGGAACTGTGCCCATGGTTGTAGGATCAAACGCGCCATGTTTTCTGCAGAAATCAATAGTTGCACTAAAAACGCCCGCATAACTACTATCTGGAATCACCGCTTTGATATCTTGAAGTTTACCTTCAGCGTTCCACATTTTCCCTGAAGATCGAATCATTGCTGGCATAGAAGCATCAATAATGACGTCACTGGGCACATGCAGGTTGGTAATTCCCTTATCGGAATTGACCATGGCAACGGATGGTGCATTTTCAAAAGCAGACTTGATATCACTTTCCAATTCCTTACGTGTAGCTGCTGGAATTTCATCTAATTTGGAAATTAAGTTTCCAAAACCATTATTGGGGTCAAAACCAATATCGTTAAATAAAGTATCATATTTTTTAAAAAGATCAGCAAAGAAGACGCGTACTGCATGACCAAAAATAATAGGATCAGAAACCTTCATCATGGTCGCTTTCATATGCAATGAAAACAATACGTTTTTGGCTTTGGCATCTTTAACCTGAGTTGCTAGAAACTCCAACAAGGCTTTTTTGCTCATTAAGGTAGCATCTATGATTTCACCTTGGAGCAAGTTGAGATTTTCCTTGAGAACTTTTATTGTTCCTGAAGCATCGGTATGAACGATTTTTACTGAAGTCGCTTCTGGAAGCGTTACTGAAACTTCATTATGCAAAAAATCACCATGCGACATGGTTGAGACATGCGTTTTTGAATCTGAAGCCCATTTGCCCATAGAATGCGGATGTTTCTTGGCAAAATTCTTAACAGCTTTTGGAGCACGTCGATCGGAATTTCCTTCTCGAAGCACGGGATTTACAGCACTCCCTTTTATTTTATCGTAACGGGATTGTATCTTTTTTTCGTCGTCGTTGGTTGGATTGTCCGGATAATCTGGCAATTTAAACCCTTGCGATTGTAATTCGTTCAATGCTTCCTTTAATTGAGGTATGGAAGCACTAATATTTGGTAACTTAATAATGTTAGCTTCTTTGGTTTTGGCAAGATCACCCAATTCAGCAAGAGCATCTGGAACTTGTTGTTCATTTGTAAGAAAATCGGGAAAATTGGCCAAAATACGCCCCGCTAATGAGATGTCACGGGTTTCAATTTTAATATTTGAAGACTTTGTAAATGCTTGAATGATTGGTAGTAATGAATGCGTCGCCAAGGCTGGGGCTTCGTCAGTTTTTGTATAAATGATACTCGGTGTTTTAACCATAAGAGAATTTGAATTTAAATGATTGGAATAAAGCTTAACATATTAAGTTGGGCAAATATACAAAAATAGGCACGTTAAAAGAAGTGTAATGCGTCTATAAAATGGAGTAGAACAGTAGGTCCCTGTTAAAATGGAATAAAAACAAAAGCCATATCACGGTAGCAAATCTACACTGATATGGCTTTTTTTGAATTAGTTCATCGATAACCAATTTTTAATCCGAAGATTAAAAAAGTAGGATCATTAAACTAACGTTCTTAGATCTTACAAAAGTTATAAATGCACTAAATCAATGAAACTTTTAGTAACTTTCAAAATGTATTGACCTGTTACGACCAAGTTTCGGTTTTAATTGTTTCTCTTGATAGTTTTAAAAAAATTCGTCAAATAAATGACAACGACTTAAAACTATTGCCCTTCATGTTCACATTCACTTTCGATTCTGTTACTTTTTTAGAGCTTTTCACCAATGTATTTACAACTGCGTGAACATTCGTAAATAAATAAGGCTTCATGATCTCGAAATCGTAATGACTTGTTGATCTCAAAAAACAATTACTTAGAATCTATAATTCTAAGACAGTTGATACATTATTCAAAAGAATAAACAAACTAGGTTTGTCGTACAACTGTTCATCTAAGGTAGTTAATTTAATCGTAATTATTCGTTTTTTTAACATTTTTGTTATTCACATCTTATCAACTCGAGTTATTAACAAAAGTTCATAAAAAATCCCTTTCTCAAACTTGATTTGAAAAAGGGATCTGTATGCAATATCTTGTGAAGGCTTATTTTCTAACTTCTTTGATTCTGGCTTTCTTACCAGTAAGACCTCTAAAGTAGAATATTCTCGCTCTTCTAACTTTACCTTTTTTGTTAACCTCAATTTTTTGAAGTGCGGGCAAATTAATAGGGAAGATACGCTCAACACCAATAGTGCCGGACATCTTTCTTATTGTAAACGTTTCGGAAGTTCCGCTACCTTTGCGTTGTAATACGACACCTCTAAAAAACTGTGTACGTACTTTTTCACCTTCTCTAATTTCGTAATACACGGTGATGGTATCACCAGCTCCAAATTTTGGAAACTCTTTTTTTGTTACAAATTCGTCTTGTACAAAATCTACTAAAGAACTCATCTCTTATAATTTATAATGGTTTTTTCAAATCAACATTCACGTATATCGCCAGAGGTTAATCCAAAAGTGGGTGCAAAGATACGCTTTTTATTGAATTAACAAATACAATTAAGTTGATTTCATGATGGATGAATTCGTTGTTTGATGAGGAACCACAATTAAAGAAACAGTAATGCTGATACGCTAATTAATCTAATAGATCGGGACGCCTTGCCTTGGTTCTTAAATACGCTTGTTCTTCCCGCCATTTTTCAATTTTAGGAAAATTCCCACTAAAAAGAACTTCTGGTACTTTCATGCCATCATACTCTCTTGGTTTGGTATAAATTGGCGGTGCTAAAAGTCCGTCTTGGAATGAATCAGTGAGCGCAGATGTTTCATTGCCCAGAACCCCAGGGATTAATCTAATGATAGCGTCACATAATACAGCAGCGCCGAGTTCTCCTCCAGAAAGCACATAATCGCCTATGGATAGTTCTCGGGTGATAAATTTATCGCGAACCCTTTGGTCAACGCCCTTATAATGGCCACATAAAATAATAATGTTCTCCTTTAATGAGACTTGATTGGCAATACCTTGATTAAGTCGCTCTCCATCTGGGGTCATGTAAATGATCTCATCATAATCGCGTTGGCTTTGTAGGTTGGTGATGCACTTATCAATGGGCTCAATCATCATAACCATGCCCGCCCCACCACCATATTGGGTGTCATCTATGGCTTTATAGCCACCTGTGGCGAAATCCCGTAAATTATGGAAATGAACACTCACCAAATCCGCTTCAATGGCACGTTTTAAGATGGAGGCTTCAAAGGGACTTTTCAATAACTCAGGCAATACTGTAATAATATCTATTCGCATGATCTTATAATATGGAGGCAAAGGTAATTGAAATCTATTGATTTTAGTTTGCGCTGTCCAGACTCGAGTCGGATTCTTAGTCCAATTTAGGGAGGAACTTTCGATTTTATAATTGAGCTAGCGTTTTATTCAAATGAAAACATCCGTAAGCTCACAGAAAAAAAGTTTAGCGAGCTTACAGATGTTTAAAAATTTTAGAAGGAACGTCTTAATCCTTCCGAAGGAAATCTAGTTATTCTTATGCTTGTTCAATTCGTCCTGTAATTGTCGTCTCACCTTTTGTTCGCGCTCGAGCGCAACTCTGCGGTGTTCTTCAAATTCTTCCTCAGTTTCGGCGAGCGATAATCGCGCTTGTTTGGTCACCGTGTTGCTGTTTCTATATCTATAGATAAAAAATAACAGCAATACAATGAGCACCGCAATGATGATCCACATGAGCATACTATAGTTTCCTTTGCTCATTGGGATGCCGAACAGAGCCATGTTGTCCTTTTCCTCAATGGTATTATTTAGATTGGTCTCGGTGCTGCTTAACGTATTCTTTAATTCAGAAATTTCTTTGGATTGCGTGTCTACAACAGATTTGGTGTCTACAAGCTCCTTGCGTACAGCACTTAAAGAATCCATGGTATGCGCCTTGAGGGCATACAACCACGTTTTCTTGATCACTTTGTAATCTTGATAATTGTTGGAGCGCTGTATCACATACTCAAACTGGGTATCGATGCTGCCTTCATTTAATGATAACTTGTCATTATCCTCGTCTTGTGCGTAAACTGTTAAAAAGCAAAGCGCGCAAAGTGTTGAGAGTGAGAGTTTTTTGAAAAAATTCATTTTGGTTGATTTCAATTTAAAAGTGTGATTTTGAGTCGACAATATACTAAAATTATGAATAGTTATGGGCTTAGATCATAACATTTAGCCTCACAATTTGTGAGGCTAATCAATATACGAGGTCATATGATAATTTAGATGTTAAAGGTACTTAATTCCTCAATGTTATTTATAGAGGTATTATCTAAAAGGTATTGGTACAGGCTATTATCCCCAATTAAAACACCATTCTTAATGATAAGATCAGACGCACTTAAGTTCATAGAAGTGACAAGTGATGTGTTTTCAATATCTGAAATATCAAAAACCTTATTCTACAGATGCTAACTTTAAATAATGGTTGCGTTGAACGCATAAAAAAATCTCACTTTTCAGTAAGATTTTTTCAACTTCAATTTTTGGTTAACCATTAATAATACGTGAATCGTCTCACCTTAGAAATATATTTCGCCAGTCTAATCACTTGATGGCTGTAACCATATTCGTTATCATACCATATATAGAGGATGGCATTCTTGCCATCTTTTCTCACAATCGTGGCCTTGCTGTCATATATGGAAGGCGCAGAACTGCCAACAATATCGCTAGAAACCAGTTCATCGCTCATTTCATACTTAATTTGTTCTACCAAGTTGCCTTCCAACGCATGATTTTTCATGGTGGTGTTGATGCTTTCTTTGGAAACTTCTGAGTCCAATTCTAAGTTGAGAATTGCCAACGATCCATTAGGAACAGGAACTCTAATGGCATTTGAGGTCAATTTACCTTCGAAGGAAGGCAAGGCCTTTGTTACCGCTTGGCCCGCACCAGTTTCAGTAATTACCATATTTAGACCCGCAGCTCGACCGCGACGGTATTTGCTATGAAAATTATCGACTAAATTTTGGTCATTGGTATAAGCGTGAATAGTTTCCAGATGTCCGCTAGCAACACCAAAAGTGTCTTGCATTGCCTTTAGAACTGGCGTAATTGCATTGGTCGTACAAGATGCTGCTGAAAAAATAGCCACTTTATCTGGATCATGCTCTAAATGGTTAACCCCATGTACAATATTAGGCACCCCTTTTCCTGGAGCAGTTAGCAATACTTTGGAAACACCCTTGGATTTAAGATGTCTGCTCAAAGCTTCCTTATCTCTAAAAGCCCCTGTATTATCTATTACCAAGGCATCTTTGATACCGAAGGCAGTATAATCAATATCTTCTGGTGCATTGGCTGAAATGATTTTGACGGTAGTGCCATTAATGATAAGCGCCGAATTTTTGAGGTCAATAGTCACGGTGCCAGAAAAATCGCCATGAACGGAATCGTTTCGTAGCAAAGACGCGCGTTTTTCCAGAACGGTCGCATCAATTTTGCCTCTGGTAACTATGGCCCGAAGACGCATTTGACTGCCTTTTCCGGTTTTGGTCATTAATTCTCGTGCCACGAGTCGCCCAATTCTTCCGAAGCCATAAAGAATCACATCTTTGGGGTTTATCTGTTTGTTTTTCTTGGCATTCTTTAATTTGTCGGCAACAAAACCCGTGGCGTTACTGTAGTTTTGATCGTCCAAATGGAACTCATAGGTCAATTTACCGATATCCAATTTTGCGGGAGGTAAGTTGAGCGTTTTGATGGCTTGAGCAATTTCTACCGAGTCAAAGATGGAAATCGGTTTTTTTACGAATTCTCCTGCATACTCGTGCAGGTTCAAGATCTGGCTGACATTGCGATCAATAAGCTGGTTTCTAAAAATCACCAATTCAATGGAGTTGTCGTACCAAAGATCGCTAATGATTTTAATAAATTCTACGGTTGCTCGTCTTCGGTCTGCTTGAAAAGCGAGTTCCTGTTCGTACGTTCCCTGTAAAGGCATGTTTTCCTTAATTTAAGAGTTGTGTTTTGGTTTAAAAATGCAAAAGTACTATATTTCAAACGTTTTCGTAAGCATTTAATTAAAATAAAAATCCTTCAGAAAAATGAATTCCTGAAGGATTTGTAGGCGAACCCATAATTGAATTATGGATTTTGTGTAAAATAAACTTCTTTCTCTTTAAGGTCGCCATTAATATACTTTAACTTTTGGATATTATCAATAACATCATCGCCATATTGCTCTTTAAAATGAACTAAATCTTCTATGGAATTAATGTCTATATCGTTGATGCCCGTAATTACCGTACCGCGCGTTATACCCAATCTATTGTACAAGAAGGCATTTTCGGTATTGGTGACCATCACTCCATTTTTTAACTTATATTTCTTTTTGACAAGATCTGGAAGATTTTGAAAGGTCATATCAATAAATTCAACACTTATAATATCAGTTTTGGAGAGTTTTACAGAAATGGTTTTGGTTTCTCCATCGCGTAAAAGTTCCACGTTAACCACGTCATCGGGACGTTTGGTGTTTAAATACCCACTTAAGTCTGAAAATTTTGAAATGGAGATATTATCTAGTTTTTTAATAATGTCACCTGCTTTAATCCCAGCTTTTTTAGCACCAGATTTATCTTCAACTTGACTAACGTAAACCCCTTCAATTTGATTGAGGCCTTTTTCAATCGATTCTTGAGAATTTCGGTTTAAGATGGAGACGCCTAAAATTCCGTTTTGCACATCGCCAAATTCAATAATATCTTCCACCACCTTTCTGGCAATATTACTTGGTACTGCAAACGAATAGCCAATGTAAGATCCCGTTTGTGAAGAAATCGCAGTATTGATCCCAATGAGTTCACCTCTGGAATTCACCAATGCTCCTCCAGAATTCCCCGGATTGACCGCAGCATCGGTTTGTAAAAAACTTTGAGAATTTCTGCCAGAAAGATCCCTTGCCTTAGCGCTTATGATGCCAGCGGTGACGGTAGAGGTGAGGTTAAAGGGGTTGCCCACTGCCAAAACCCATTCGCCAACTTTCGTATTATCTGAATCTCCAAATTGAATGGAGGGCAATGGCTCATCGGCATCAATTTTCAAAAGCGCAATATCTGTCTTTTCGTCGGTACCAATAACGCGTGCTTCATAAACACGATTGTCATTGAGGGTGATCGAAATTTTATCGGAGCCAGCGATCACGTGGTTATTGGTAATGATGTGCCCGTCTGGTGAGATAATAACCCCACTTCCGGTTCCAATTTGGGTTCTGGGTTGCGACTGCTTTCCGTAGAATAAATCTTGAAAGGAAGGAGCGCTCGATACTATGGACGTATTTTTTACATGCACCACAGCATGAATACTGTTTTCCGCAGCTTCAATAAAATTAGGAGAATCGGCATTTAGAACCGTACTTGTCCTTGCATTTGCGTTATAATTTGCGGGAACAAAGAATGGTTTTTCAGTGTTTGAGGCTTGTTGTAACTGAGGGGATTCAGCATTAAATAAAAAAAGATAAGCAGTTAATGCTATGACTCCGCCCAAAATGGATACGAAGACCAGGGTTAAGAATTTTTTCATAGGATGTTTATTTAATTAAGGATTTTTTTGAAATATCGCTATAAGCCAAATAAATTATTTTTATTTATAACGATTAAAATTAATTAATTATTGAAGCGCAATTTTAACTTTAACCTATTTTAACTCGCATCTTAAGACATTTTTAACAACGGTATTATCACATCTTTATTGCTATATTTGCAGCATCTATGACAGTAAATTTTTTTAAATATCAAGGCACAGGCAATGATTTTGTGATGATAGACAATCGTCAAAAATCAATTGTAAATTACGATGCGACCAAAATTTCACACTGGTGTGATCGGCGGTTTGGCGTTGGTGCAGACGGGTTGATCTTACTGGAATCCCACGACATTTTAGATTTTAAAATGGTCTATTTTAATGCTGATGGCAACCAAAGTACGATGTGTGGTAATGGAGGCAGATGCATCGTCGCTTTTGCGAGATTTTTAGGCCTTATTGAATTGAAAACTACCTTTGAAGCTGTAGATGGCGTGCATAATGCAACCATTGAAGGCGATACCATACGTTTGCAAATGCAGAATGTTGAGCGTATAGACCAGTTAAAAGGGCATACTTTTTTAGATACTGGTTCTCCTCACCATGTTGAACTGGTGAAAGATTTAAATGCAATAGACGTTAAATCGGAAGGTGCCAGGATTCGCTATGGAGCGCCTTATAATGAAATTGGCACCAACGTGAATTTCGTAACTAACAACGGGGACGGAAATTTTTCAGTTCGTACCTATGAGCGTGGGGTAGAGGATGAAACCTACTCCTGCGGAACTGGCGTCACTGCAGTGGCCTTGGCCATGCATTATATTGGTGAGACAGAAAAAAACATGATTACGTTGCTCACCCCTGGCGGACAATTAAAAGTCTCATTTGAGAAACGAACATCCGGATATGAGAATATTTGGCTTTCAGGGGCTGCAAAACAAGTCTTTAAAGGTACAATCGCATGGTAACATTAAAAGGAGCACGGGTATATCTTAGGGCTTTGGAACCAGAGGATTTGGATTTTATCCATGATATTGAAAATGATGAAACCGTTTGGGATATTAGTCATACCAATACGCCCTATTCCAAATTTATCCTTCAGCAATACCTAGAAAACGCGCATCGCGATATTTATGAGGTTAAACAATTGCGATTGGTAATTTGCGGTAATAATTCACGTACTTTAGGTTTAATAGATATTTTTGAATACGACGTTAAAAATAAACGTGCGGGCATAGGCGTTTTAATCAAGGAAGTTGAGAATCGAGAACGCGGTTTTGCAAGTGAGGCCTTAGAATTATTGGTCAACTATTGCGAATCCCATCTCGATATGCATCAATTGTATTGCAATATTTCTGAAGTCAATACCCAAAGCATGAAATTGTTTCAGAACAATGGCTTTGAAATCGTGGGTCTCAAAAAAGACTGGAACTTTATAAAAGGCGCTTTCAAGAACGAATATCTACTTCAACGAATTTTAAAATAATGTACATTAAAAAAATACTTTGGGTTATTGCTATAGCGGGATTGGTAGGATTTGGCATTTTCGCCTATTACATTTACAATGCCATGCTTTCGCCCAATACCGCATTTAATAATGAAGAGGCTTATATTTTTGTACCTACCAATGCGACTTATACTGAAGTAAGGGAGCAACTAGAACCTCTTTTAGAGAATATTGACAGTTTTGATGCTTTGGCAAAACGGAAAAAATATACCTCAAATCTCAAGGCAGGTCGTTTTATTGTTAAAAAGGGAATGAGCAATAATGATATCATCAACAGCATTAGAAGCAAGAATTTACCCATTACCTTAGCCTTTAACAATCAAGAAAGTTTAGCAAAATTAGCAGGTCGAATTTCCAACCAAATTGAGGCCGATAGCCTCTCACTTCTAACCGCCATGAGCGATCCGGACTTCCTAAAGGCCAGTGGTTTTACAACGCAAACTGCTTTGGGTATGTACATTCCCAACAGTTATGAGTTCTTTTGGAATAGTTCTGCGGAAACTTTTCGGGATCGAATGTTAAAAGAATATAATCGCTTTTGGAATGAAAGTCGAAACGCCAAAGCGATCCAAATTGGTTTAACTCGTGATGAAGTGCTGGCTTTGGCCTCCATCGTGCATGAAGAATCTAAGCAAGCCAGTGAGCAGCCTCGTATTGCAGGGGTTTATATGAATCGCATAAGAATAGGCATGCCACTTCAGGCAGATCCCACCTTAAAATATGCTGCGTATCAATTGCCTCAATACCAAGATACCATCATTAAAAGAGTGCTCAACGTGCATAAAGGCATAGTTTCGCCATACAATACCTATATGAATCGTGGTTTGCCTCCCGGGCTTATTGCCATGCCAGATATTTCAGCAATAGATGCGGTATTGAATTACGAAAAACACAATTACCTCTATTTTGCTGCAAGTGCCCAAAAATTGGGCTACCACAAGTTCGCTAAAACTTTGACACAACACAACAGTAATGCCAGGGAGTATCACCGCTATCTTTCGAGCCAAGGGATCAATCAATAAGATGACCAGGCTGCACATTTGTTTGATCTTGGCAGTTGCGTCGTCCCTGTCACTTTATTCCCAATCGCGCAATGATAATTTTTTGAGACCGAGCGATTCCTTAAACAAATCCCGTAGAAATATAGTGGTTGTTACTGAAGCCACTTTGGCCTCACTCACACTTATTGGCTTAGACCAACTTTGGTATGCCGATTATCCCAAATCAAATTTCAAGACCATTAATGATACCGATGAATGGCTGCAAATGGATAAGTTGGGCCACGCGTTCTCCTCTTATCAATTAGGTAAATTGGGCGCTCATACTTTAAATTGGTCGGGTGTTAGTGACAGAGATCAGTTGCTCTATGGTGCAACTTTGGGCCTTGGATTTTTAACTGCGGTGGAAGTGTTTGATGGTTTTTCAAAAGAATGGGGTTTTTCTTGGAGCGACATGGCAGCCAATGCCACTGGAACTGGATTGTATATTGGACAAGAACTGTTATGGAAGGAACAGCGCATTGCCTTAAAATATTCATTTCATCAAACATGGTATGCTAGCCAACGTCCCGATAAATTGGGGAATGGGTTTTTAGAAGAGGTCCTGAAGGATTATAATGGGCAAACCTATTGGTTAAGTGCCAACTTGCATTCCTTTTATAAAACGTCCCAAATACCCCCATGGGTAAATTTGGCCATTGGTTATGGCGCCGAGGGCATGCTCACGGGTCATTCTGAAACTCAAATCGCAGGCCTTGATCCCCAAAAGCGCAGGCGTCAATTCTATTTAAGTTTAGATGTTGATTTGACCAGAATTAAGACCAATTCTAGATTTCTTAAAACCGTATTTGACGTTTTTAACTTCATAAAAGTGCCATTTCCTGCTATTGAGTTCAACCGAGAAAATGGTATAAAACTACACGCTATCTACTTTTAACAACACTTTAACCTTTAATTTTCAATAAGTTGAAAATAGGTGTATCTTTGCACGCGCAAATTGTAAGACCCACAAATCAATTGAAGTCTTGCAGAAAGTTAGCTGTTATGATTAAAAAAATAAGTCATTATTTTGCTATCCCTCTAGCTATTTTTTCGTTGTTGTTTATGGCACTTAAACCTGCTCCAAAACTGGATATGAGTTTGTATACTACCAATGGTATGGAACTCGATTATACCATTTCGGAGGAATTGGCCTTAAATACTTCAACTTCTGAACTGTCCGAACCCTTTCACGACCATCATGCATATTTTCCTTATTTGGGTAAAACCTATAATGGATTTAAAGAGGCTTTGGCATTTAAGGAATCTCGAGGAAACTATTTTAGCGTTAATACCTTGGGTTATTTGGGTAAGTATCAATTTGGTGCAGAAACCCTTAAATTGATTGGTATTTACAATCCGAACCAATTTTTGTACAATCCTAAATTGCAGGAAAAGGCATTTTTAGCGAATGCTGCGCGTAACAAATGGATTTTAAGAAAAGATATCAAACGTTCTGTAGGGAAAACCATAGGTGGTGTTAAAATCACTGAATCTGGAATTTTGGCTGCAGCGCATTTGGCTGGACCTGGAACGGTTAAAAAATATTTGAGAAGTTCTGGCAACTACAATTATTCCGATGCTTACGGGTCGACGGTTAGCGATTATATGCATAAGTTTTCAGGATACGATACCTCATTTATTAAAGCCGAAAGAAAGGCGAGGGTTAATCGTTAATTGAATGGCCTGTTAAGTTGATCATTGCTTTAATCCGTTGAAATTTATCAGTATACCAAATTACGGGTGTGCATTAGTGCCAATATTCTTAATATTTTCTTGTAATAAGACGCTTTGGGGTTGCTGAAGGCGCTGTGATGATCTCAAAATCAATGACCCCCAATACCAATTCTTCTTCCGTAATGACTTCCACCTTCCAAATCCCATCCTTTACGTTGTTTTTGTAAGTGTAGCCTCTAAAGCCATTATCGCGACCACCGGTCATTTCAAACCCAATGTCTTCAACGATTTCCCATACGTTTGTAGTTGGATTGTACCATTCCCAACGGTGAAATATTGATTTTTTTAAATCGGTTGGTGCAAATATGGAAGAGAAAATAAAAACACTTTCTTCGGGCTTGTGGTGGAATATTAAACCATGTTGTCTCCAAAAGATATACCAATCATCACGTTCGTAGGTGACATGGTATTTGTTGTTTGCTTTTTCAATATTATGTGCTACCATACCAGTTTCCATAGCTAATGGTACGGGAGGTATGAGGTTGAAGATGTAAAATACATTAATCGTGGAATAGATCAAGAGCACCAATCCAATAAGTTTTCCTAGTTTCACCTCCAGTCGCGTACTGGGGCTCGTACGATAAATAAAGATGATTAAGGTAAGGGTGCTGCCTAAACTTACCAGGCCCGAAATAATAAACATTGTGGTATTCATTTCCTTGAACAACACCGGAAGCATAAAGGTGAAGAAGGTAAAGCTGATAAAAAAGTAAACACTAAACTGTAAGTATTTATTGGAGATTCGTTTTTTTAACAGCTCATTGGCAAACAGCAAAAGCACCAAGATGATAAAAAACGTGATAGTTTTGGAGAGCGATACACTGCGTGAAAAATAGACCACATAAGCACTAGATAGGCCTCCAAAGAAAAACTGTATGGCGAGCGGAAAATAAATTTTGAAACGATCAAATATGGTGTTTCGCAACTTTCCATCATCCATGATGTTGAAGAGGTAAATAGTAATGGTTAGCGAGGTCATGTGCAGGCACAGCACACTAATGTCATACACCCGGTCAATGCGACCTAAAGTTAAAGTATCAAAAATAAATCCGCCAATAAAAAATAAGATCGGGGCATACTTTTGATGTTTTCTTACGAACTGGCGGAGTTTGCTATTCCGAAGTTTGACTAAGGTACGTTTCATTTCTCTCTTTGAAATATTAAAGGTAAAGGATTTGGTAAGTTTCTAAGTACAACACCCGTCATAATTTTAGCACTTCTGAATTATTTTTTTAAGGCCTGTTTCGAATACGTCTCATGAGCTGTCGAACGCTTTTGTAGAGAAAGGTATTGGTTTTAATATAATAAAAGGAAATGAAGCACACTATAATCATAAAAAGTATGGCGCCAACAACCGCTTGAAAGGGGTTTAAGGCTTCATAAAAGAAATGTTTTAATCCAAATCCTGTAAAGCTACCAAAGATGATGATGAAGTGAATGACATAGATGGAAAGGGTTTTCTGCCCGATTTTTGAGATGATGGAATGCTTTAGCCAAGGTTCAGCAGCATAGAAAAGTGCAAAGAGGAGTAGCACATTTCCGAAGCGGGTAAATAAATAATTGTAATAGGCGACGTTTTTAAATAGACGAATATCGGTTAACTCGAAAAGACACATCAAAAACCAAGAGGAATAATAAATTAGAAAATTACCAATAGCAAGAAACGCCACGATGGTCACCAACCTAAAACGGGGTTTGTGCACGTGCGAAAAGAATACCGTTGCTAAAAACCCGCCCAACGCAGTAAAGCCAAACCATGGTAAAATGGTAAAGATGGAACCGTTGGCGGTGGTGAAATAATTGGCAAAGACTTTTGGAATATGGCTCAATGCCATACTTCTAACTAATGGCTCAGATAAAAAACTAAGAATCCCCAGAAAGAGTAGGGTGATGGATAAAAGTAACAAGTGTTTCCGTAGCAATATATAACAACCTATCAAAAGTATTAACGAAAGGCCAATGCATTGCAGCACATCGATTACTAAAATGTAGCTGTGGAATTTTCCTTGAAACCAACCAAAAACGTCTGCTCGAAGGGCATAACCAATGCCAATCAAAAGCAATCCGCGATAAAGGCCCTTTTTAATACGTTTATGATCTTGCTGCTTTGCTTTGGCCTTGAGCAATAAATAAAGAAAGACCAAACCAGATATTGTAAAAAAGGTGGGCGCGGTGAGGCCTCTAAAATAAGACCAGACTAGATACAAGGTATTCGTCTCATCGCGATAGACGGGATTAAGCAAGGTGTCTATAAAATGACCCTGCAACATCATTAAAATGGCAAAAGCCCGCACAGCATCAATAAAAAATAATCTATCCGATTTCAAGGTGGGTTTAATTTGGGCTAAATATAATTTAATTTATTAAGGTCGCTTTACACTAAAGTAATATCTTCGGGAGGTCTTGTTATTTAAATTTATGAAAACCGTAGATCACCTCATTGCAGAATTTTCGTCACTCGCCTGGGGTTTGCCCTTATTGCTATTGTTGGTAGGTGGTGGATTGTATTTATTGATTCGCTCGCGTTTTTTGCCTTTTACTTTATTTTTGCATGCCTTACAGGTATTAAGAGGTAAATATGATGATCCCAATGATCTTGGAGAGATTAGTCATTTTAAGGCCTTAACCACTGCATTGTCATCAACCATTGGCATGGGCAATATTGCGGGGGTTGCCTTAGCCATTTCCGTAGGTGGTCCAGGCGCCATGTTCTGGATGTGGGTGAGTGCCATTGTAGGTATGAGCACGAAGTTCTTTACATCAACATTGGCCATTATGTATCGGGGCAAGGATAGTAATGGCGACCTTCAAGGCGGTCCCATGTATTTTATAATGGAGGGTTTGGGAAAACGCTGGAAACCTTTGGCCATTATGTTTAGTGTTTTTGGAATGCTGGGCGCACTGCCTGTAGTAAATGTGAATCAGCTTAAACAGGCCATCAACGATATTTTGCTAACGCCCAATGGTGTTGAGGTCAGTTTATATTCGAATTTGATAATTGCTGCAATTTTGGTGGCCATTACCTCCATCGTGATTTTAGGCGGGATAAAGCGCATTAGTAGCATCGCTTCAAAGTTGGTGCCTTCAATGGTGTTGTTGTATTTTATTTTGGTAATGGTGATACTTGGGTTTAATTATACCGAAGTGCCAAAATACTTGCTTCTGATTGTAACGGATGCCTTTGAGGCCAATTTTATTAAGGGCGATGCATTTTTAGGGGGTATGTTGGGGGCTTTGGTGCTTTTGGGAATTCGTAGAGGGGCGTTTTCAAACGAAGCAGGTATTGGTACAGCGCCCATGGCTCATGGTGCAGCTAAAACCGATGAACCCGTAAGAGAAGGGCTGGTAGCCATGTTAGGGCCTGCCATAGATACTTTAATTGTATGCACATTAACTGCTTTGGCTATTTTGGTAACGGGCGTTTGGCAAACCACCTCAGATAATGGGGTTACGCTCACTGCTTCCGCTTTTGAAAATGCAATGCCAGGAATTGGTGCTTATGCCTTAATGGTGTGCGTGTTTATTTTTAGTATTTCGTCTTTATTTTCCTATTCTTACTACGGAACCAAATGCATGTCTTTTTTATTTGGTGCCAAACACAAGCATATCTATAACTACTTTTATATTTTGAGCATCATATTGGCAGCGACAACACCTTTTAAAACCATGATCAATCTCATTGACGGAGTCTTTGCGCTAATGGCAATACCCACAATGACCGCCACTTTAATCATGGCACCACGAGTGGTTAGGGAGCTTAAGGCCTATCGTAAACGGACAGGGGTTTGATTTTTTAGTATTCAGTGTTGAGTTTGCGGTTTCAGACTTCATTTTCAAGAGGCTGGTTTATGATTTCTTCTGAATATCGCCTATGTAAAGAAGTTTAATCTGTTTTAACTACAACTAGAGGTCTAGTTCTTTTTCAATAAGATTTTCTCGTTTGTAAATTGGTTGGCTGCATCTAAGAAGCTTATCATCTTGTTCCAATTACTATTGGGCTCAAAATAGTTTTTATAACGTTTGGAGGTGTTGATAACTAACGAATGATCCACAACTTCCGCAGTACTAATAAAGGCTCCGGTTTCATTATCTACCGAAACATTCAATTTTTCCAATCCTGCAACGGAATAGCCTTCAGGAATTACCATGCGAATTTCATAGTTGAAGCTTCTGGGGTAGGGTAAATAAATATTTTCTGTACGAAGGCGTTCTTTTGCGGTTAAATCTATTTGCCCTCCAATGAGTTTTCCAATTTCGATAATATAATTGGGTCCCGCTTTTTTAATAAGGGTGTTTTTTACTGTAAAACCTTCAGTAAAAATAAAGTAAGAATCTAGGCTGTAGCGCCCGTTCGCATTGATTTTATAGGTGTAATCCTCAAGATTGTCTGCATAATATTCTGCTTTGGCACTATTTTCAAAACGCTCTTTCTGGTTGGTTCTCAACTTTTCGGTGAGCGCGTCCAGTTCCTTTTGGTACTTTTCCTTGTCTTTTTTGCGTCGCACCATGTCGACCCAGGTATCGGTTTCGTATTTGTTGTAATCCTCGTTAACATAATCGGTATAAAGAAAACGGTCGTACTGTTGATCGCTCTTTTCATGACCTTTATAACTGTTGATTACGGTTAGTTCAAAACCATCCAAATCCTCATTTAAGATCATGGTCATCTCTCTTTTGGTCTCGTTGTCTGAAAAAGTTGAGCTCGGTAAGCTGCCTTTATCTATTTCGTCCAGTCGGTTTCTTTTTGCCGAAAGCAGATAGACATCCGTTCCCTCCATGAGCGGTGAAAATTCGTTAATGTTGGTATGTGGTCCAAAAAACGAAGCATACAACGGTTTTTCGGTATTAACTTTTACCATCACCTCGATATTGCGCTCAATGAGCAAATCATCTAGAGCGCCATCAAAACGCTTTTTGCCAACTACAATGGCATAGTCTATTTTTTGGCGTCTTAAGAATTCGGTAAAATGCCTAATAAATTGTTTTTGGTTTTGAATAAAGACCACATTGGTTCCATAAACCATAAATGGATATGTTGAAATACTGGCTTCTTTTGCGTAAAAGGCCTCTAAAAACCTAGTGAGGTAATAATGGCGCATATAATAATAGGCAGCGGTGACCTTGTGCGCGTCGTCCTCAAAAGTTTTACCCTTAAAAAAGTCCTTAACATCACCCACATCGCCATCGGGTCTAAAGCGATTCTCGTAAAGATCCAAAACCTCTTGTTGGCTCACGTTGGTTTTAATGATGTCCTCGTCTTCAGGAAGAAAGGCCAGCGCACGATCTTCAAATTTTCCAGAACGGGCAAAATAGACTTGAAATTTATACGAAGGCAATTCTACCAACGGATAAAACCAACGGGTGAAGTCTCCCTTCGGGATGTTGCTTTCGGTGAGCTCGTAACGTCTCATGTTGCGTTTTTCCGTTGTAATCTCGGTGAATTTTGGAGCACCATTATAGGAATTAAAATTAATGAAAAAATCATTTTCAGTCTCAAAGAATAACTTGAACTCAAGGATGGGATATTCCTCTGCTAGAGGTTTTTCCACGGGTTCAAAACCGAAAGCATACGTGCTTTTAAAAGGCTCTTCGGTGTAGTAATAATAATCGATGATATCTCCAACTTCCAAATTTGCAATGGCGAGTTTATTTTCGCCATCCACTTCAATGGCTTCTTCTTCTACGTCGATCTCAGTTTCACTACCATCTGGTTTTACAATTTTTATGCCTACAACGGTCTCACCTTTTCTAAACCAGTTGAACTGTCCTTTTGAGGAATAGAAACGATTTTTAAAGGAAAATTCAGAAAATTCTTCCACAGCAGCATTGTCTAGCAGTTTAATGCGCTTTCTTACGGAGGTGGTATAGTTGACTTTTTTGCCAAATTTATGAAAATCGTAATTCTCATTTTTATAGATAATCACTGCCGATTCATTTTGTAAGTCTTCCGGGATGTCAGTAACGGTTTTGTAGGCGTCATGTGCTCCCCAAAAAAAAGCTTTGGCGTCTAACGCTGCCTGAGATTGTGACATAGCGTTTAAGGAGCAAAGGAGTAGGAGGGTGGCGAGTAACTTTGTAGTCATAATTTAGGTTTGGGTTAGTCTTTGCTAAGGATGATTTGTTCGTTATAGAGCGCATTGAGTTGGTCTATGAACGTATTCCATTGTTCAAAATCACTAGTTTCAACCTTCGCGTTTTTGATGCGGAATTGCTTTTTGTATACCACAGATTGGTCCACTGTTTTAAACATGACTTTCATGTCGTAATTGTCACTGGATACCGCGATGTCTTCTGGTAAATGGGAAACTTTATATCCAGATGGTATGGTTAAGCGCGTCACCGATTCGAGATCTTTTTTTGAGCTGAAGATGAAATCGGTTTTGCGTTTTTCCATTTTGTGGGTAGACAGTTCTTTATCAAAATCCAGATCGATATAAACTTGGTCATCAAAGGATGATACTGCATTTTTGATGGAGACATCATAGGCAATGTCTATATTTTGCTCGCGATTCAATAAATCGGTCGTAGTGATATTGCTTACCTTAATATTGCTATTGCCCTGATTGAGGTAATATTCTAAGAACTCCTCTTTTTTATCGTTTTTAAGGGTGTGAAAATATTGAAGCAACTGCGATCTGCTTTCACCATTGTACTGTCGATCTACAGAGCCCACCATAGAGTCGTCTTCCAGGTTTAGCGTATAGGTTAGGGCCTCCTTATTAAAGTTGGCGTTTGCTTGGGGTACGTATTTTAATATAAAATCCTCACCGTCTTCAATTAAGACTTGCTTCCCTTGTATGCGATCTGCATACTCGCCAAAGGCATTAAATTTTTCGGTACCGTCTAAAAAAATAGTAGTACCATCTTTAAATAGCGTACAAATCATGTGGTTATCTATGGAAAGGTTTGGTGTGGAATAATCGTAGGCAATATGCTTTGTACCTATCCAAGTGAGGCGCGCATCAAAACCAGCTTCTACCAACATTTGTTTGGTAAGATTCGCCATCCCTTTGCAATCGCCATAACGCTTGTTAAATACATTTGAGGCTTCATCGGGCTTGAAGCCCGCAATGCCATCTTCAAAGGCGATGTACCTAATATTGTCTTGCACCCAGTAATAAATGTTCTTTACTTTTTCGTCATCGGTTTTGGCGTTTTCAGTAAGCTCGATTACCTTTGACATTATGTCAGTGTTGTTGTTTTCTAAGCTGTTAACCAGCGAGATATACCAATTATATAAATCTTTGGTTGAATCAAAAAGTGTTACGGTTATTTCGTCTTGGTTATAGGATTTTGCTAAGATTAAAAGGTGTGGATAGATGTAAGATGGTCCTGGCGCGTTACTTTCTTGATACATGGCTGGCACATTATCTAAGGTATAACTATAGGTTTTTGAGTTGGCATTGTCTTCCGAAGTTATCGTCTTTTTTATATTGTAGCCTTCAAAATTCATTTCCTTAAGTTCCAGATTAAGCCAATTTGGAATGGTAACGGTAATGGTTTTTTGTTGGGCAGGATAGTCTTCGTTAAAATACAGGCTCGTAAAATATTTGATGTCCAAATAGTCTTTTTCGATATGGGTGAGGTAACGATAAGCATTGAGCGGAAAATCCAAATTGGTGTATTTTACCCGACTATCATTATGGAATAAATCGTTGCTTTTATAGGCTTCGTCTTTTATGTAAAAGCTAGCTTGTTTTCCATTTCTATAATTAATCTCAAATTCTTCAATGGTGGATTCACCATCATAAAAACAATACTTTTGAATATCGGCGCGTGAGTCAATATTGATCATGTTCTCATCAATGATCTGTTTGACCTCTACCTGATTTGTTTTAGTGTTTAGCTCAAAAGTGACCTGCTCTGCACTCGAAATCAAGGCCACGTCGTCATCGGGAAATTCGGCTTTTAAGGTTGCTGCAAGGGCAATATCTTCGGCAGTGGGTTCTGCATTGCGTTGGCCAAAAGCAGTTAGGGCACTCGTTAAAATGATACTAAAAAGGAGCGGACGGTATTTCATAAGCATTAGGTTAAGACTGCTAAAATAGTATTTCGAACCAAAGGATCACTAAATTTTTAGAGCTTTTTCTTACGAAACTTCATGAATTTAAGAATATTGGTTAATTTTAAACCTTAACACCTACACTTGCGACCGATGTATCTGGCGAAGCGATTTTTTGCGGTCTAAAGCGCAATGAACTATGTGTGTGCCTAGTTTAACTGCACATCACAACCAATTTAAAAAAACAAAATAAGATTATGAGTCACTACCACATCAAACATTTAGAAGAATATTATCAAGTCTACCGCAAATCGGTCAGAAATCCTGAAGTTTTTTGGGAAGAAATAGCTGAAGAACATTTTTTATGGCGTAAAAAATGGGATAACGTGTTGGAAGGAAATTTTGAAACCGCGGAAATCAAATGGTTTAAAGGTGCAGAATTAAATATTACTGAAAACTGTATTGACAGGCATTTGGCAACTCGTGGTGACAAGACCGCGCTGTTATTCGAGCCAAATGACCCATCGGAAGCTGCTCAGCACATTAGCTATCAAGAACTATCCGAACGTGTCAATAAAATGGCCAACGTTCTAAAATCTAATGGAATTGGCAAAGGAGATCGGGTATGTGTTTATTTACCCATGATACCGGAGTTGGCAGTTTCAGTCTTGGCATGTGCACGCATTGGAGCCATACATTCGGTCGTATTTGCAGGTTTTTCGGCAAATGCATTGGCCTCACGTATTAATGATTGCGATTGTAAGCTCGTGATTACTAGTGATGGTTCCTTCCGTGGCGCCAAAACCATCGACTTAAAAGGTATCGTTGACACTGCTCTAGAGGACTGCCCCGGAATAAAAACCGTGTTGGTTGCCAAGCGTATTGCCTCAACGATTAAGATGGAGGAGGGACGTGACCATTATTTACAACCACTTTTAGATGAAGCCTCTAACGAATGTAAAGCAGAGGTTATGGCTGCGGAAGACCCCTTGTTTATTCTTTATACATCTGGCTCCACCGGAAAGCCCAAAGGCATTGTTCACACTACTGCGGGTTATATGGTCTATACTGCCTATACGTTCAAAAACATATTTCAATATCGCGAAAATGACGTCTATTGGTGTACTGCCGATATTGGTTGGATCACGGGCCACAGTTATATTGTATACGGGCCACTTTGTAATGGGGCTACGACCCTTATGTTCGAAGGCGTGCCAAGTTATCCAGATTATGGTCGTTTTTGGGAGATTGTTGAAAAGCATAAGGTGACCCAATTTTATACAGCGCCCACTGCCATTAGAGCATTGGCCAAGGAAGGCGTTTCGCCATTGGAGCATAAGGACTTAAGTAGTTTAAAAGTACTGGGCACGGTAGGCGAACCAATCAATGAAGAGGCTTGGCATTGGTATGATGACAATGTTGGGAAACGTAAGGCACCCATTGTAGATACCTGGTGGCAAACCGAAACGGGCGGGATTATGATTTCGCCCATCCCATTTGTAACACCAACCAAGCCTACCTATGCCACGCTTCCCTTTATTGGCATTCAACCAGCTTTAATGGATGAACAGGGTGAAGAAATCAAGGGGAATCAAGTGGATGGGCGCTTATGCATCAAATTCCCATGGCCTGGAATGCTTCGAACCATTTGGGGCAACCATGAGCGTTTTAAGGAGACTTACTTTTCTGCCTATAAAAATATGTATTTTACAGGAGATGGCGCACTTCGCGACGAGGTAGGTTATTACCGTATTACGGGACGTGTGGATGATGTGATTATTGTGTCTGGTCATAATTTAGGCACAGCACCCATAGAAGATGCCATTAATGAGCATCCTGCAGTTTCTGAAAGTGCCATTGTTGGGTTTCCACACGATATTAAAGGAAATGCCTTATATGGTTTTGTGACCTTAAAGGATTTTGGCGAAACTAGAGACCAAAATAACTTACGAAAGGAAATCAACCAGATTATTACCGAGCAAATAGGGCCAATCGCTAAATTGGACAAAATTCAATTTACCAATGGGTTGCCCAAAACCAGAAGTGGTAAGATCATGCGACGTATTTTGAGAAAGATCGCACAGGGTGAGATTGACGCTATTGGGGATACCAGTACGCTTTTAAATCCTGAGGTTGTGGAGGAAATTGGGAAGAACGCATTATTGTAATAGTATAGTTTGCAACGTGTTAACATAATTTTTTATTAATGAAACGTTAAATTCTGCCAAATTTGGAGTGTTTAATCAATCGAGTTAAACCAAATTTTGATAGCACTAATTGAGCCACTATTCAAAATGTAACTTAGAGTATTATTAATTTAAAAAACTCAATATTATGAATAATGACCAATTTCAAGGAAAGTGGAAACAGATTAAAGGTGATTTCAAAAAGAAATACGGAAAAATCACTGATGATGAGTACACAGAAGCAGAAGGAAACATGGATAAGCTAGCAGGTAAAATGCAGGAAAAATATGGCAAGTCCAAAGAAGAAGTGAAAAAGGAAATTGATAACTGGTAGAATCCAATCCTCAATTTAAGAAGCGTTTTTATAGCAATATAAAAACGCTTCTTTTTTTATACTATCTTCACACATGAAATTAAATTACCTGCTGTATATTTTCGTATGCGCTACTTTTTTTAACTGTGCCTCCCGCAAATTCAAGAATGTGCCTTATGCACTAGGGGTTACTAAAACAGACTCTTTAACCTTAAATATTTTTGAGCCCAGAAAGGCTTCCGAAGCAAAAAAACCGGTAGTAATTTTTTTGCATGGTGGCAACTGGAATGCGGGCAATAAGAATATTTACGGATTTTTAGGCAGAAATTTTGCCAAACGCGATGTGGTTACAGTAATCCCGAGTTACACTTTGAGTCCAGAAGCGAATTTTGATACCATGGCCCAACAAATTGCTGAAGCTTTGCAATGGACGACCGCACATATTGCAGACTATGGCGGTGATCCCAATGCTATTTTTTTGATGGGGCATTCCGCAGGTGGGCATTTGATAGCCTTAATTAGTACCAATCCAAAATACCTTGCCTCCAGAACAGCTATAAAGGGAGTGATTCTTGACGATGCTGCGGGATTGGATATGTTTAGCTATTTGCAAGAGCATCCTCCTCAAAGTGATAACGATTACGCCACAACATGGACTCAGGATCCTAAACAATGGAAGGCTGCTTCTCCAATTTACTTCCTGTCAACGGATGCGCCACCTTTCTTTATCTATGTAGGTACTAAAACTTACGCAAGTATTGCATCCCAGAACGCATCGTTCTTGGAAAAGTTACGAGAATTTCAACCCGAGGTGACGCCTAAATACCTGAAAAAGAAACATGTGCCAATGATTACTCAATTCTTTTGGCCTTGGAGTGAGCGTTATGGGGAGGTATTGAATTTCATTAAGCAGAATAAACCCTGAATTATTTCAACTATGAAAATATAAAAAAAAGCGCCGACAACTGTCTGGCGCTTTTTAATAATAAGTAGGATGAAATTTTTAAAAGTTTCTATGATGCTGAAACCACACCGAGCGTATAAAGTTGCTCCATGGTAGGCGTGTTGCTTCCTCCTTCTGGCTCGAGCGTTATACCGAATGCTTGACTTTCATTGGCGTTTATAATATTGAAGATCTTAGTGTCATCAGCATTAAAATCGTCGATAGTACCTAAACTTGTGGGTGTTAAAGGATCAAGCGTTAAGGACCACACTTGGTAAACCTTGCCTTCGGGGGCATCGGGTAGACCTTGTGCGTCTAAATAGATTTGATTTTCTTTTTTGTTCCAATACACTTTTGCGTAGGTGCTTGCAAATTCTCCTTGACCGCCAAGTGGTACAGCAATTACGTCTTTACCACGAATGGCTTTCAAAATGTTTTCAGTGGCTACCAGCTCTTTTTTGGCGTTTTCTACTTGTATGTTGAGATATGAATTTTCAACTTCAGCGTCAGAAATTTTATTTTTTAAATCATTGTTTTTATTAATGGACCAAAACAGGCCTACCGTTAATAGTAAAGCAGCTGCCAATGATAAATAGGACAACCAGTTGGTTTTAGTTGGTTGCTCCATAGTGACCACTTTAGTTTCCGTTGTTCCTAGACCTAAGTGTTTTTTTATGAGCTCAAAAATATACGCGCTAGGTTTTGGAGATACCGCTGCGGTTAATTTAACCACTGCAGCTTCAATTTCCAACACTTCTTGAAGTAACTCGGGGTGCTTTCGCAAGAGTTGGAACACCTCTTCGTTTTCCTGTTCATTTAACTGTCCAGCAACGTAAAGTTCCAAAATACCTGAGTCTATGTATGCTTGTATATCCATATTAGTCTAATACCAATCTTCTTAGTTCATTAATGCAATTTCGATTTCTGGTTTTGACGGTTCCTAAAGGGATGTTAAGTTCTTCTGACGTTTCCTTTTGAGTGTAGCCTTTGAAATATAGATATTCAATGATTTTTTTACATTTTTCCTGTAAAATATCAACATATTTCTTAATACCTATGGCATCGGTCTTGTCGTCTAAGCTTTCACTAGTTTCCAAAATATCTACGAAAAAATCGGAGTTGAGGTTTTTCTTGGCGTTCTTGAAATCTTTTGAACGTACCTTATCGATGGCTGCATTTCGCGCTATATTTAACATCCAAGTGAAGAAACGACCTTTGGAAGCATCGTAACTTTCAGATTTATGCCAAGCTTTTATAAAAATATCTTGCATCACTTCTTCCGCTATGGCAGCGTCTCTTACAATGTTGTATATGACACCATGCATACTTTCCGAATACATGTTATATAATTCTTCAAAGGCTTTTTCATCCTTTTTCTGAAAATTCACCACTAGAGTTTCTAATTGCATTGGTAATGATTGGTATTAAATATGAAATTCCAGACAATATACAATTTAAAGTGTACTGTCTGGAATTTACATATTGTTATTATTAATATTTAATATTATTCAATAATGCCTCCACAACTTACTCTACTGCCAGCATTTCCAGAAGGTTGTGATGTAAAATCATCAACACCTTCATGAACAATAATCGCTTTGCCTAAGATGTCTTTGTTGCTGTCTCCACAACCTATACACCACTCGTTGGTTGTTTTTATAACTGTTGCATTCCCATCGGCATCTGCGTTAAAGTTTCCTATATCACCTTTATGGTAACCTGCTTCATCGCCCCACTTGCCATGAGGTTGTGCAGTTGGATTCCAATGGCCACCAGCAGATTTTCCATCTTCAGAGGAACAATCGGCATTTTCGTGAATATGAATGGCGTGCTCACCCTCCTTAAGTCCTTTTAATTCGGCTTTCATGGTGACATGACCTTGATCTTCACTAAAGGTAACTGTTCCTGAAACTGAACTTCCACTTTTAGGTTCCAATGCAAAACTCACTTCTTTCATGTTATTATCCATGTCGTCAGCTTGAGTGTCCGTCATATCATCGTCCATGCTCGTTTCTGTAGCATTGGTGTCATCATCCATATCGGCATTTTTGTTCTTGTCACTTTTACAAGCAACGCTGAGCATTAAAGCCATTGCGGCTACATATAATTTTAAATGTTTCATTTGATATTGATTTAGTTAATGTTCTTTCTGAAATATACTTATATCTATTGATACAAATCCAAATGTATTTAATTATTTATAGGAATCCTTGCTTATTTCATTCTAAATATGACTTATTTCATATTTTATAATAAAGAAGTTCTCTAAATTGCTAATCTAGCTTTATAGAATAAACGTCACCAGATGTTTAAGTGTAACCAATTATAATAATTTAAATAGTAAAACTGATGAAAAAAATAATTGTACCCATCGATTTTTCCGAACATTCAGAATATGCGTTGCAGAGTGCTGCGCTATTGGCTAAACGTCACAACGCTGAATTGTTGGCGCTGCACATGCTCAACATGGAGAGTGATCGCTTAACCGATTCTAGCATTGAACAAAATGAACAAATGATGTTCTTTTTGCAATTGGCCCAACAAAAATTTAAGTCGTTTTTAGATAAGGACTATCTTAAAGGAATAAAGGTCACGCCCATTGTTAAACATTTTAGAGTGTTTAGCGAAATTAGCAAGGTTGCAGAAGAACATCATGCCGATTTAATCATCATGGGATCCCATGGCGCCAGCGGACTCTCGGAAGTTTTTGTAGGCTCTAATACCGAAAAGGTCGTTCGCAATTCCAACACCCCTGTTTTGGTAGTAAAGCAAAAACCTTCACGATTGAATTTCGATACGGTTATTTTTGCCTCCGATTTTAATGAGGAGGCAGTGTCCGCCTACCAAAAGGCCATCAAATTATTTGATGCTTTTGGCTCGAAAGTACATTTGTTGAATGTAAATGTGCCAGGTCAAAGCTTTAGAAGCTCTGCAGAATTGGAGAATCGGTTGGCGAACTTCCTAAAGAAGGCTGAAGGGAACCTAGATAAAATCAATACCATTAATTATGTGGCTGATTATACTGTAGAAAAAGGCATCTTGAATTATTCTAACCTGGTAGGGGCAAATTTGATTGCCATCCCAACACACGGAAGAAAGGGACTTGCGCATTTGTTTAGTGGCAGTATTTCTGAAGATATTGCCAACCACGCTACCTTACCAGTGATGACGTTTAAAATATAGTAATATTAAAGAAATTTTACCCGAATTGTTCTCAATAGCCCTTCGTGAATTTGCTGTTTGAATTTATAGTGGATAAGTGAAAGGTATTGACATTGAAATTGCCATTGGCTGATTTTTTTATAATATTGATTCTATTTTAGGTCAACGCGTATGACATTAGTTCTTAGAGTTGTTCTATGAGAGTTTGTTTATATAATCAAGTTGCGAGCATTTAGATGCTCGTAACTTTTTTATAATCTTGTTTTAAAAAAATGCAATATGATTGGGATTTTATACCATAAATGAGATTGGTCATATTTAATGGTTTTATTATTTCGGACATTTAACCCCACAAAGAGGATGTTTGTATCCGATTTAAAGTAATTAAATATTCACCTGTTTTTTTAAATGACAATCACAATGAAACCAAACCAAAATGTTTTAAAAATAACAAGCGTTATCCTCCTGTTTTTAATGATGTCCTGTATGGACACTGAAGAGAAAACTTATGAAAATACTGTAGAAATACCCGTAAATAGGGAAATGAAGGCAGAGTTAACCTCACCACCACATGTACCTAGTAGTATCGGCAGGCGTAAAGCTAAAAAACTCATCGTTAACATGGAAATCCTAGAGAAAGAAGGTGAGCTCACCAATGGCGTACGCTACAATTACTGGACCTTTGGCGGTTCGGTTCCAGGAAGTTTTATTAGAACTCGAGTAGGTGATGAGGTGGAGTTTACACTTGCCAACCACCCCGATAATAAATTGCCCCACAATATCGATCTGCACGCGGTAAATGGACCAGGAGGTGGCGCAGAATCATCTTTCGTAGCACCAGGTCATGAAAAAACCTTCTCCTTTAAAACACTTAATCCAGGTTTGTTTGTGTACCACTGTGCAACTGCTCCGGTGGGGATGCATATTGCTAATGGGATGTACGGACTCATTTTGGTAGAACCAGCAGGTGGTTTGCCACCTGTGGATAAGGAGTATTACATCATGCAGGGAGATTTTTATACCAAAGGTAAAAATGGCGAGCGTGGTCACCAAGCGTTTGATATGGAAAAAGCCATTAGTGAGAATGCGGATTATGTGGTTTTTAACGGTAGTGTAGATGCACTTACTGGGGATAATGCGCTCACTGCAAAAGTGGGCGAGACTATAAGATTATTTGTTGGCAATGGCGGACCAAATTTAGTATCCTCTTTTCACGTAATTGGTGAGATATTTGACAAAGTGCATATTGAAGGGGGCAGTTTAATCAATGAGAACGTACAAACCACCCTTATTCCTGCTGGTGGTGCTGCTATAGTTGAATTTAAGGTAGATGTTCCGGGATCTTTTATTATAGTGGACCACTCTATTTTTAGAGCGTTCAATAAAGGCGCGCTGGGGATGCTCAAGGTAGAAGGAGAAAAGGATAAGAAAATTTATTCTGGAGAGATTCGTGAAGGTATTTATTTGCCTGAAGGGCCTGGTATTCAAACGATGCCTACAACCGATGAGGTGGTAGCATCTGAAATTCCTGCAAAAAATTTCGATGAACAAATGAAATTTGGCAAGCAGGCGTACATGCAAACTTGCGTGGCGTGTCACCAATCTGAAGGGCAAGGAATTCCAAATGCATTTCCGCCTTTGGCAAATTCAGATTTTCTCAATGCCGATGTTGATCGTGCTATTGGGATTGTGTTACACGGTAAAACGGGTGAAATCACAGTTAATGGGCAAAAGTACAATAGTGTTATGACCAGACAAATGCTCTCTCCAGATGAGATTGCTAATGTTTTGACTTATGTTTATAACAGTTGGGACAATTCTGGAGAGGTCCTCACTAAAGAGATGGTAGTAAAAGTAAGAAATCAAAAATAAAATCATGACATCCCAAGCCATCAGAGTTATGTGTGTTTTTTTAGTGTTTCAAACGCTGCTTTTTGCGCAGGCTGATGGCATGGTTCTTATTGAAGGTAGCAGGTATCTGCCACTTTACGGAAGGGATTCTACAGTGGTTGAGGTAAAGGATTTTATGATGGATCAATATCCAGTCAGCAATGCAGATTATGAAAAATTTGTTAAGGAAAATCCGAAGTGGCGAAAATCCAAGGTCATCAAGTTATTTGCCGATGACAGTTACCTGAACAACTGGAAAAATGACCAAGAATTGAATCATTCCGCAAACCCCAATAGTCCTGTGACCTATGTGTCTTGGTTCGCAGCAGAGGCTTATTGCAATTGTCAAGGCAAGCGGTTGCCAACAATAGATGAGTGGGAATATGTTGCCATGGCAGATGAAACTACTAAGGATGCTCGAGTAAAGGCCTCTTACAATAAAAAGATATTAGATTGGTACGAGGCGCCAAGGTCTAATGAGAATACCATTGGTCAAACTCCAAAAAATGTTTGGGGTGTGTATGACCTCCACGGATTGGTATGGGAGTGGACCCAAGATTTTAACTCGGTGTTGATAACTGGCGAATCCAGAAAAGATAAAGATCAAGACAATAATCTTTTCTGCGGAAGCGCTGCAATAAACGCCACAGACCTTATGAACTATGCTGCTTTTATGCGTTACGCCATCCGTGGTAGTCTAAAAGCAAAGTACACCATGAAGAATCTGGGCTTTAGATGTATAAAAGATATAAAACAATTAGACCAATGAGACCCTTAAAATTAGTAATAACCGCACTTATCATTATAACAATCGCTTTTTCTTGCAACTCGAAAGCCTCAAAAAAAGATCAAGTCGTAGCGACACTTTACCAATGCCCAATGCATTGTGAGGGCGATAAAACTTATGAAGAACCTGGCAATTGTCCGGTTTGTGAAATGGAATTGGTACCGGTTTCAGAAATGAAACCCAAGACTACAGTTGCTACTGAAATTTCCGACGAATCTATTTTTAACTTAACATCCAAATGGCGCACCGAGGAAAATAAGGAAATTCAGCTAAAGGATTTAAAAGGAAAAACTGTGGTCATGGTTATGATTTACACATCTTGTAAAGCTGCTTGTCCAAGATTAGTGGCCGATATGCGCGGGATTGAAGATGAGATTCCCGATGCACGTATTAAAGATATCCAATTTGTATTTGTAAGTATAGATCCTAAGGTTGATACTCCAGAACGCCTAAAAGCCTTTGCCAAAGAAAATTATATGGATGATGAACAGTGGATGTTTCTACAAGGTACAGAAAGCAGCGTGCGAGAATTTGCCAATGTTTTATCGGTGAAATACAAGGAAATCTCGCCCATAGATTTCTCTCACTCCAATATTATTAGCGTGTTTAACCCAGAAGGTGAGTTGGTGCACCAACAGGAAGGTTTGGGCGTCAATAATGCCGAAACCGTAAAAAGCTTAATGCAGTTGACCCAGTAGATGTTGTCTGTTAAATAACAATCCAAAATGTGCCTTTTTAAGGGCGTACATATTTAAACTGTTTTATTATGAAATATCTCGCAGTAGTTCTATGCTTAGGACTAAGGAAGGGGAGCTTTGCTCAAGATTTTGAAATTTCGGCACAACTAAGACCACGTCTAGAATACAGGCATGGCTATAAAACTCTTTTTCAAGACCAACAGGATGCAGCGGTTTTTGTGTCGCAACGTACCCGTTTGAATCTGGGCTATGCGAGTGAAACATTGAACATGTATGTAAGTATTCAAAATGTAAGGGTTTGGGGCGAAGTGGCTACTTTGGCCATTTCAGATAAAAATGCTACAGCACTTCACGAAGCTTGGGCAGAGGTGTTTTTGAGTACTAAATTAATGCTCAAAATGGGGCGTCAAGAGTTGGTGTATGACGATCAACGTCTCTTTGGCAATGTCGATTGGGCCCAACAAGCGCGCAGTCACGATGCGCTTTTACTTCGGTTTAAGCCTAATCCCAAACATCAATTGGATTTGGGTCTCGCCCTCAATGCCGAGGAAGAATCGTTGTTTAAACAACACTATTTGGTTAAGGAATATAAATCATTGCAATACCTGTGGTACCATACTGTTTTTGAAAATCTTGAAATGAGTTTGGTAGCGCTTAATACTGGCTATGCTTTTGAAGCTACAAATGCAGAACAAGAAGTCGATTATTTTCAAACTTTTGGCACACATCTTAACTACGGAAAAAATCGGTTTAAAGCAGATGCTTCATTTTATGTACAAACCGGAAAGATCGCCAATACCGATTTGAGTGCCTATAATTTATCACTCAATACTAATTATGCCTTTTCTAAAGCCTTTTCGGCGGGGTTGGGAGCGGAGTGTCTTTCAGGTACCGATATGGATGCTGCGCATAATAAATTGAAATCCTTTAATCCGCTTTTTGGTACTAACCACAAATTCAATGGTTTGATGGATTATTTTTATGTTGGCAAACACATCAATTCTGTGGGTTTACTTGATTTGAATGCAAAATTAATGTATCGCAGTGAAAAATTTTCAGCACAATTGGCGCCTCATTTCTTTTCTTCCACAGCAACGATTGTGAACAGTGCCAACACTAAAATGGATAATTCCCTTGGTACGGAAATAGATTTGAACTTTAGCTACCAGCTTAATCAAGACGTGTCCTTTCATGCAGGCTACTCACATTTCTTGGCGACCGAAAGTATGGAAATCTTAAAAGCAGGAAATAGCGATGCCACCCAGAATTGGGCTTGGTTGATGATCAACGTGAAACCGAGTTTGTTTAAAGCCACCTTTAAAAACGAATAAAAACGATGAAAAAATGAAATTAAACTTCGGAATTCAAACACTTTCAATGTTGGTGATTTTACTGTGTTTATTAGCATTTAGCTGCAAAAATGAAGAAAAGAGAATTTCAGCATTAGACAAGGAAACTTTTTCTACACCAAAAACTGCCAAATTAAAAATGGATGAGGTTGAAAAATGGATTGCCAATACTGAAACCCAGGTTGGCCTAGAGCGCATGGACTCTCTCATCTCAGATTTTAAAAATCAGGAATTTGGGGATTATCAGACCTTAGGACATCAATTGGTCAAACAAACCGATTATGTGATTAAAAACTGCACCATGCAGGGGGAAGCGCATGACGAACTTCACGCAGTTTTAATACCAATGTTAGATCAAATTTCTATTCTGAAGGAAGAAAAAGATGCTTCAAAATCTAAAAAAGCCTTGACCAGATTAGAACAGCACATACACGCTTATTTTGATCATTTTAAAACCCAATAGTGATTTATAAATTATAAGCTATGGGGTTTAATAAATTAATCTAATGTGCTCAAGGCAATCTCAATCATTGTTTCAAAAGTAGACTCCCGCTCATTGGTAGAAGTGGTTTCCTTGGTGACCAAAGAATCGGAAATGGTTAAAATGGAGAGTGCCTTTACCTTGTGTTTAGCAGCGATGGTATATAAACCTGCAGTTTCCATTTCTACGCAAAGTACACCATAATCTGCCCATTGTTTGTACGCATGGCTATCGTCTTCGTAAAACAAATCCGACGATAACACGTTGCCCGCCTTGATGGCAATTTGCTTTTCTTTGGCATATAATGAAGCTTTCAAAAACAGCTCAAAATTGGCAGTGGGAGCATAATCGGCATTTGAGAAGCGCGAACTATTGAGACCTGAATTTGAAGATGCAGCCATAGCGATCACAATATCCCGAATATGTATATCTTTATGGTACGAGCCTGCCGAGCCAACCCTAATTAGGTTTTTAACGCTATAATTAGTGATAAGTTCATGGCAATAGATCAATGTAGATGGAATGCCCATTCCAGTACCCTGTACAGAAACCGGCTTCCCCTTATAAGTACCCGTATAACCGAGCATGCCTCGCACATCATTGTAAAGTTTGGGATTTTTAAAAAAAGTTTCCGCAATCCATTTGGCTCGTAGGGGATCGCCTGGTAATAAAACGGTTTCGGCAATAGCACCTTTTTTTGCTTCTATGTGTACGCTCATACAGAGTGTAGTGTTTTAATTGGCATCACTGTGCATTTTACCAGTGAGTTCGTCAATTGAAATAACAAAAACTATTGGGATGTCCTTATCTTTGATTTTCGCTGAAAATTCACTGATGAAACTGAGATCTTTATGCTCAGATTGTAAGATACTTTCTTTTACCCCCAATGAAAAGTCATGCAACAACGCCTTGGCGTCTGGGCCTTCAAGCTCTTGGAAACTACCGTGTGCCACAACCGATTTCCATTGTTTAACCGAAGAGATTTCTGAAACGCCCATTGCAACGGGGTTATGTAAACGCATCGCAGAGATTTTATGTCCTTCTGCCGAGTAGCAAATTATTTGATGGTTCTTATAAAAATAAGTGATGGGTACTATAAACGGACGGTTTTGATAAATATAACTCAAATGGCCAATATAATTATGGCGCAAGAGCAGCTCGCATTGCGATTTGTTTAAAGATTTTATCATTTTAAAAAGGTTTAAGGTTCCGTAAAGATAAGTGGCGAGCGTATGGCAAACACTGATTTTGGTCAGTTCCTTTTCATAGCGCGTTTATTTCCAAAATTCATCATCGCTCTTGTCCACAAAATCTTTGGTTTGATGGATATCTTCTATGTGATACAACTGTGCTTCCGTAGCTACATTTTGAATTTCCGGAAAGAGGATGCGCTCTTCAAATCTGATGTGCTGTTCTAACTCTTCTTCAATTTTACTTAGGGTTTTAGTATCATCATCTGACTCAGTAAATAAACGTTTGAGGCGTCTATGATCTGCCAAGGCGCTTTTTACGTTCTCATGATCGTTGCCAAGGATTGGGAAAACGTATTTTTCTTCTAATTCAAAATGGGGAATGAGGTGATTTTCAAAAAACCAATCGGTATAAATACGCATGCGTTCTGGAGTCACATTCTTACTAAAACCAGAGCGAATCTTCCAACTTAATAAAAGTCCGTGGTGGTGTTCCCTACTTAAGGGTTGTAAAGCTTTATGTCGTTTTAGAGGTTTCTTGTTCATAAGTTTTGGTGCTAATAAGTTGATATATAATTAGTAGAATTCCGAGAGGCAATAAGATACTAAAGCTAAATAAGAGTTCATAGTAATTTAACAGGATTCCCTTTCCAAAGTAGAAGAGGCAACCTTGGGTAGCCAGCAGGATTTCCGTTGCTAAAATACCGAGTAAAAACGCGTAAATTCCAAAGTTTGAAACCATGCTTGCTTTTCTGAAATATAGCTGCCCAATAAAAGCCAATAAAAAACTGGAAATAATGCCCAACATCACCAAGTGGATGAAACCGATGATGAAATTGCGATGGGAAAATAAAACATTGGCAAAATTTGGTGACAAAGTGATGATTGGCAAAATAGTCTTGATGACTACAAAAAACAATGCAAACCGATAAATATTTTTGATAGTGAGTGATTTCTTCTGGAAAAACGCAGACAGATTTGGATGAATTATTTTTAGAAACATCCCCAGCGTAGCCAACTGTAAGATCACGCCAAGTGCATTGATAAATAGTAAGCCTTTAAATGGTGCAAACCATTGTAACGGGAGTGCGAAAGTTAAAATGGTAGAACTGATGAGTAACGTAAAAAAGTGTTTAAATGTTTTTGAATACTCGATTTGTAGCAAATGGAAAAAGACTGCGATTACCTCAATTAAAAACCAGCCATTAAATTGAAAATGTAAAAAGAATTGGATGGCAATTTGATAAAACGCTGAAGCTTGTCCACCTATGGAAACTGCAGGTCCCAAACACCAAACGCCAATGGTAGAGATGACCATAAATATGAGGGCAGCTTTTAGTAAGTATTCCGTGGCCTTGGATTTGCTGCGATGCTTTTTCCATATTAAATAAGCAAAATAATAACTGCAAAAAATATGTAAGGTCGAAAAGGAAATGGAAATGGCAGCATAACCCTGAAATGGAAAGCTGAGCATCATCCCAACCACGCACAGTTCGGTTATCCAAAATAATCGTTTTAAAGCTAAGCTCTTAGTGGGTACAAAATAGTGGGCAATCAACAAAAACAGCATTAAATACAACCATCCCAACATTGCGACGTGTGAATGTGCATGGGTGAGAAAGCGATAATTTAACCCAATAGGAGAGAGGAATGAATAGCGCAAAGCCAAACCCATCACTGCAGCAATTAGAAAATTAATAAGACAGATAACGACCAGTTTTTTTGGCATTATTTAGGTATTTGAGGCTTAGCTCCAAAATTAATTTAGATTCTAGATTTCAACTGAAAATTAACACAGTTTTTAATCATTTAAAAGCATATTTCTGTTTTTTGGAACTCCCATTGCCCCAGAATTTAGTGCACGGAAAAAACTTTAAACAGGTTCATTAAATAATTAACAAAACACTTCCCTTGACATCTTTGATTGATTGCGCTGTATGCCCTCTAAAAACAGCAACAGGTCAAATGGCTCCAAGAGAAGTGATTATTAAAATCAAGGATTAAGCAAATTGTTTTTCGAGCGTCACTGCTTCTGGAAACAAGATGTTATTTTCCAAATGAATGTGTAAATGAAGATCTTGCTCAAATTCATTCAACATCGCATACGTCACTTTGTAGGTATTGCAGGCATCGGCAGGGGGTGTGTAATTATTTGTAAGCGCAGCAATCTCTCTAAATCGTTCGCCTTCATTATCATGATCTTGCATCATGGCAGCGATTGGGTTCTTAACCGTACCAAATCCTGGTGCGCTTAACTCGGTTTTCCCCAATTTGGCTTTCACCATATTTTTAATAAAAGGGAACAACACGAGTTCTTCTTTTTTCATGTGAGCAGCCAGTTCGCCAGCCGATGATGTAAAGAGCTCGTTTATTTTAAATAATTCAGGATGAGCCTCTCCGTGAACCTTACACAATTTGTTTAAAAATTGCTTTAAAACAGGCGTTTTTTCTTCAACATATCGGTGGTGTTTTTTCTCAATATATGCTGTTAAAAGATCTAGAGGCCATGATTTGTAATCGATACTCTGGTCTAATTTGGCCTTGAGTGTAGCATCGAGCTCTTCTAATAATAGATCACAATCTATGTTGTTTTTTTTACAGACTTCTTCAATTGTGCGATGACCTCTGCAACAAAAATCAATCTTATGTTTTAAGAACACTGCTGCGGTTCTGTAATCTTCTGCCACAAATTGACCAATTTGTTTTTGGGTATTTTTTTGTAAGGTTTCCATACTATTTCCCGATCCGTTTTTGAAATTGGATGTTTTGGGGTAATTTAATTGTTAATATTCAGTTTTTATTTCAGATAAAATTGTCCTATTTGTTTTTAAATTTTTTTCTTCTTCTGAAAGCAATAATTTACATTTTCAAAAAGGACTCACCAGACTTAATATCCAGTGCCAACTGTTCCAAATTGGTGTGCTTCAGCATGTTATTTAAATCCTTCCGGATGCTCGCAAATTGATCGTGTACAGGGCAAGGATGCTTTTCATTGCACTCTTTTAGACCCAAACCACAACCAGTCATGAGTTTTTCTCCATCAATAGCAGAAACAATTTGCGAGAGTTTGATGTTGGCGATGTCGTTTTTGTCGATTTCGAATCCGCCATAAGCGCCTTTAACAGATTTCACAACTTTAGCCTTTACCAGGGATTGCAAGATTTTGGCGGTAAAAGCTTGAGGCGAATCAATTTCCTCAGAAATCTCTTTTGGGCTCACACGATTGCCTTCATAAGAATTGATTGCAATAAAAATGGAGGCTTTGATACCGTATTCGCACGCTTTTGAAAACATATATGATATTTTATGGCATAAAGATAAGACTTTATTTTAATTAAGATAAAATTATCCTATTTAAATAAAGCTTTATAAAGTAATTGGGAGAATATGAGAGATTATAACTGTATCAACAAGAATTTGATCAAATCGGTGGTAGTTACAATCCCCACCAATGCGCCATCGCTAAGAACAGGTAGCGCATGAAACGCTTTTTCTGAAAGTATTTGAGCCACTTCCTTTACCGTAGTTTCAGGAGTGACGGTGAGCACAGTTTTTGCCATAACCTGCTCAATGGAAAACATATCATAAACTGTGGTTTCAACATCTTGGGCATCGTCATCATCGTCGATGGCATCGGCAACACTAATACGCAAAATATCGGTATAACTCAAAATGCCCAATATTTTGGTGTCTCGAACTATGGGAATATGTTTTATTTTATGTGTCTTAAAAACTGTTTCCGCTTCCTCTAAAGAACTATCGAGCGTTAAGGTGATGACTCCTGAAGTCATAATCTCTTTAACTAGGGCATTTTTGTTCATGTTTTTCGGTTTTGTTTCTTGATTTAAAGATAGTGCTTTCAGACTAAAATAATTTAAAAACCCCTGTTTTACAATAGCTTTAACGTTTGTAAATCGATGAGAACTTATAAAGCTGATGCAAATTTTTCACATAAATTCACAGTTTCCCTAATATCTTCAATCGTGGTTCGTGGATTAATCAAACACATTCTCAAGACCACTTGGTTTTGCAAAACAGTGGTCACCAAAAGCGCTTCGCGAGAGGCAACTACTTTTTCTGAAATTTGTTGATTGATGCGATCCAATTCCTTTTCAGAATAATGTTTACCAATAGGGTTGTACCTAAAATTGATCACTGCCAAAGTAGCTGGTGAAATCACTTCCCACTTGGCACTTTTGCGCATCAAATCTTCAACTGCTTCTGCAATCTCGATATTATAGGTGACCGCTTTTTTAAAGGCACTTAAACCGAATGTCTTAACGGACATATAAAATTTCAATGCCCTAAAACGACGCGTCAATTGGATGCCATGGTCATAAAAATTGATTTCTGAAGTATTGCCCTCAATATCCCGTAAATACTCTGGTTTTTCACTAAAGGTTTCACTGAGCCATTTATGGTTTCGCACCAAAAGACAGCCCATTTCATAAGGTTGAAACATCCATTTATGTGGGTCGATGGTGAGGGAATCGGCTTTTTCAATGCCTTTCAATTCTTTTTTTCCTTTTGCTGAAAGGATCGCTGCTCCCCCGTAAGCCCCATCAATATGAAACCATAAATTTTCGGATTTACATATTTTAGAAATTTCCAACAAAGGATCAACCGTTCCCGTATTGGTAGTTCCTGCGGAAGCGATGATGCAAAAGGGCTGCAAGCCTTCTAACTTGTCTTTTGCAATGGCATTTTTGAGTTTATTGATCGCCATCTTGAATTCCAGATCGGTTGGGATGATGCGCACTTGTTCCTTTTTAAATCCTAAAACCCTAATGGCTTTTACGTTGGACGAATGCGCTTGATCGGACATATAAATGATGGCCTTTGAAAAATCATCACCACACTTTTGACCTCTTGCGGTCACCAAGGCAGTCAAATTTGCCATCGAGCCACCGCTTGTAAAGATGCCTCCTCCTTTTTTCTGCGGAAATTTAAATAGTTTGAGCAGCCAGTTCATCGTAACGATTTCCAATTCCGCAGCAGCAGGAGAAGCCGCCCAGCCTCCAGAAAACACGTTGAAGCCTGTCGCCAAGGTATCTGCCATCACGCTTACATAATTACTCGGACCAGGCACAAATGAAAAGGATTTGGGATGGGTAACAATATTACTGTTGGGAAGTACTTTTTGAGTGACCAAATCAAAGACCTCCTTAAAATCGGTGGGATGTTCGGGCGCTTCTTTGTTAAATAGCAAATCCATTTCCTCACGTGATGCCAAGGCTACTGGTTTTTTAGAACGTTCCGTGTCAAAGTGTTCCACAATGGCATCTATAACTTGATAGCCATAGGTCCTCATCTCTTGTTTTGACAATTGCAATTGATGTGCGGTATCGTTTTCCGAAGCCATATTTAGATTTTTTGCGAAGGTACTTCAATACTCTCGAGATGCCATGGCTGTTTTAAAAGATTAGCCTTTTAAATTATGGCGTTTTGGGCTAGAGGAAATAAGAAAAAATGGCTATAAATCAAAAACTAAAGGTTGGCTTTAATTTTTCAAGAGGTATTATAAACATGGAAACTGAAACTTTAAATGGATGCAACTACAAATAATCGGAGACTTATTTGTGTGTAGTAAACCCATTGAAACGGGAAATCTAAAAAAACTGAAATACGTGGCGTAGTTTTAATAAAGCTTTAAGATTTATGAGCGCAAATAGTCGTATTTTTATAGAGCAATGAAACAAGAAAACAATCACAAAAAGGGCTTCGTTTTTAAACCATACGAATCACCCAACCAATCGCCATTTGATAAACTTTTTGAAATCTTCAAAGAGTTGATTATGCATACATCGGGCGATTTCGACGAAGCCATTGACTGGCTCAAGCAGTTGGACAAGGAATATGAACTTACCACTGCCGAATATACCATGGACGATTTTATAGAAGACCTTAAGAAAAAGGGCTACATTAAAGAAGAAATCGATATAGACGGTAAAGGAGGGATGGCGATTACCGCTAAAACCGAGCGTGCCATTCGGCAACAGGCTTTAGACCATATCTTCGGGAAATTGAGAAAGAGCGGTCGTGGCAATCACAAAAGTAAAAGTCCCGGAATTGGAGATGAACATACAGGGGATTTCCGAAATTATCAATTTGGAGACGCTCTAGACAAAGTCTCGATGACCGAAAGTTTGAAAAATGCCCAAATTAATCACGGTATCGGTGATTTTAACCTAACGGAAGATGATTTGGTGGTTGAGGAAACCATGCATAAGTCTCAAATGAGTACGGTGTTAATGATTGATATTAGTCACAGTATGATTCTTTATGGCGAAGACCGCATCACACCTGCAAAAAAAGTGGCGATGGCCTTGGCAGAATTAATTACAACGCGATACCCAAAAGACACCTTGGATATCATCGTTTTTGGCAATGATGCTTGGCAAATAGAAATTGCCGATCTACCATATTTAAAAGTGGGGCCTTATCACACCAATACGGTCGCAGGATTGCAATTGGCAATGGATCTACTCCGAAGAAAACGAAACACCAACAAGCAAATTTTCATGATTACCGACGGGAAGCCAAGTTGCTTGCGGTTGGCCGATGGACAATACTATAAAGATAGTAATGGTCTCAACCCGCACATCACGAATAAGTGCTATGCCATGGCAGGACAGGCAAGAAAGTTGCACATTCCCATCACCACATTTATGATTGCCCAGGATCGCTATCTTATGCAGTTTGTGGAGGAGTTTACCAAAGCCAATCAAGGCAAGGCATTCTATACGGGCTTGCAAGGTTTGGGAGAAATGATTTTTGAAGATTATGAAACCAACAGAAAAAAACGAGTGAGAGGTAGTTAGACCAGAAATTAAACAATACCAATAAGCAAGATTAAACTAGAATATAGAACCCAGACCAAAGAATAGTGAGTTGACATTGAAATCTTTTTTCTTGTCTGTCTCTATTCTTTTTTCTCAATAATAATATATGAATAAAGAAAACATTACAACACTAGGAGCATTAAAGCAATCCAATTACCAATCGAAATCCATCAAGGATGAGCTTCGGGATAATTTGATTCAGAAAATAAAAAATAAGGAAACGACTTTTGAGGGGGTTCACGGTTATGAAAATACTGTGATTCCTGAATTGGAACGTGCCATTTTATCGCGACACAACATCAATCTGTTGGGTTTGCGCGGTCAAGCAAAAACCCGTTTGGCGCGTTTGATGCTCAATTTATTGGATGAAAATATTCCGTTTGTAGAAGGCTCAGAAATTAATGACGATCCATTCGCTCCTATTTCGCGCTTTGCAAAGGAATTGATTGCTGAAAAAGGCGACGATACCCCAATTGCATGGTTGCATCGCAGTGAGCGTTTTGCTGAAAAATTGGCAACGCCAGATGTTACCGTAGCCGATTTAATTGGTGATGTAGACCCCATTAAGGCAGCAAATTTGAAATTGAGTTATGCCGATGATCGCGTGATTCACTACGGAATGATCCCGAGAGCGAATCGCTGCATTTTCGTGATTAACGAATTACCCGATTTACAGGCGAGAATTCAAGTGGCACTTTTTAATATTTTGCAGGAAGGAGATATTCAAATTCGTGGTTTTAAATTGCGATTGCCATTGGATGTGCAATTTATATTTACAGCCAATCCTGAAGATTATACCAATCGCGGAAGCATCGTTACGCCTTTGAAAGATAGAATTGGGAGCCAGATTTTGACCCATTATCCAACCGATATTGAAACCGCACGCTTGATTACCGAACAGGAAGCCAAATTGGTGGAAAGTCAAAAAGAGCATGTCATGGTGCCAGATCTGGCAAGGGATTTATTAGAACAAATTGTTTTTGAAGCACGAGAAAGTGAGTTTATCGATGCCAAGAGTGGGGTAAGTGCGCGTTTAAGTATTACCGCATTGGAAAATTTATTGAGTACTGCCGAGCGTCGTTCCTTAAAGGCTGGTGATGAGCATACCACCTTGCGATTGAGCGATTTTGTGGGTATTATTCCGTCTATCACCGGTAAAGTGGAACTGGTTTATGAAGGAGAGCAGGAAGGTGCAGCTATGGTGGCTTATAATTTAATTGGTGAGGCTGTAAAAAGTCTGTTTCCTGAATTCTTCCCCAAGATAGAGAAACTGAAAAAGCAACAAGAAGAAACACCTTACGATCCCATCATTTCTTGGTTCTTTAACCAAAAAGATGGTTTTGAGCTCTTGGATGACTTAAGGGACAAGGAGTACAAGGATCTGCTTGATGCCATTTCGCCATTGGATGATTTTTTGGCAGAACATCACCCAAAACTAAAAAAGGAAGAAAGCTATTTTGTGAAGGAATTTGTACTATGGGCTCTAGTGGAATTTAAGCAATTGAGCAAATTCCGATTTACGGAAGGTATTCAATTTCAAGATCCTTATGGAAGTTACATTAGTGGTATTTAGAGCGTAGTTTTTTGCTTTAACATAACACCAAAGATTTACAATCTTTTAAAAAAAATGACGTCTTTTTAAGGCGTCATATTTTTTTGATTTGTAATCTTCGCGTGCGTGTACTTTTAATATGGGTTGCGCATAATCCAATGATTTGCATGATGCGCTTTTGGCGCGTAGTTTCTCGCTTTACTAGATGTAAGCAATAGCCATAGTTTTTAAAAGCAATTGGGTTTTGATCAAACGCCACTTTCAAATCTTTGGGGGTGTCACCATTTTAAACCGTATTTAAAACAGTGCAACTCCCATTTTTTTTACAGTCTCGATAGTTTTTAAACCACTCTCGTGCATTACATTTTTTACTATCAAGAGTTTTAAACGACGCTTAAGGCAATAGTTTGGGTCCCAAAATATTCATCCATAATATGAAGCCGGATAGTCCTCCTAAAAACCCTCCTATTATAAAAGTTAGCCTCAATTGTTTGGGTACAATCCTAAATATGATATATAACGATATGACTAAGCCAACAATTCCTAAAATACAAGACACAGTGCCATTCCATACATTTAATAATTCCGAAATTTTTTTTTCATCTCCACCAAAGTAGCTTCCTTCAGGATTTACTAATTCGCTCCCAATAGACGTTGCTAAATTGAATACTTCTCTTAACCAGAATAATGATAGAAAGATCGCCAACCAATCAAAAAGTTTTAATCCATATGCTTTAATTCTCTTTCGTCGCCAATAGATAATTATTAATCCAAGAATTCCAGTAATGATTGTTTGTAATGGACCTCCAATTCTGACTAGCAAAATATCATTGGTTAACTTTTTAATGCCTAATTCGTATTCTGCTTTATCTATAAATTCAGTTCCGCTATCAATTTTTAGTTTATGCTCATTGTATATGTCAACAATTCTCTTCTTATAATCTGAATGATCATAATTCATACTTCCATAGTGAAGTGCAGTTTCGTAACCTAATGATTTGGCAATAACGGTATGTCCCAATTCGTGACTTACAGTTCCAATTATCGTGAAGAGAACAAATCCAAGGGTTATACCTGTCAAATATTTTATGTCAATCTCAAGTTTCATTCAGGGGTGCTATATCGACATTGTAAAAGTTAAGATAAAGGCCTTTAGAGTTTGCAATTCTAATTAGAAAACGACTTAAGCATATTAAGTTTTAAAATGATCTGCTTCGGAAATTATTAAACTCTTAATTTCTCATGATTTCATTCGGAAATACGACCACGCTTTCAAACCCATCTTCGCTAACGGAAGCAATTCCGAAGAAAAAATTATCGATAACAATTCCTTTCAAAGTAAATTCAGTCACATCTTCTAAATATCTACTATGGTCCCAAGTTGCTGAGGTAGTATCGCGCCAATAGATTTTATAACCTTTTGCACCAGGTACTTCATTCCATTTTAACTTGACAGAAGGCTCCACTACCCCGCCAATTGCGACTGATGTTGGAGCAGGAGGTGCCCAGGCCAAACTGGCCAAATTGATCGCATTCACTGTGGTCAATTTTTGGGCGTAGGGAATATTAACATGTTCAAAAGTATCCCCATAGTCAATCCCATTTTCAGTTCGAATGTCTTGATGTTGTTGGGTGTAATTTTCATGGGCTTCCATAATTCGTATGCCTGCGTATCCCAAATCGTTAAACGGACGGTGGTGACCACCTCTTCCAAATCGGTCGAGTCGGTATACCAACATAGGGTTCATTTCTGGCATATAACTTAAAGTGGTTTTATGTACATAGCGAGCCAATTGTCTGGAAATGCCATCGACCTCGCCTCCATAAAATCGTCTGGAGTTGCGTTCTGTTTCAGTTTCGTTAGGAGGTACAGGTTCAGAAAAAATCCTAAACGTACGATTATCGATTATGCCATCTACTCCTTTAATGTTGCCAATCATGTCGTTGTTAAAGATGCCCATGATATTCCATTGATGTTCCAAGGCATATTTTGCCAATCCAGCCCCTCCAAAAAGCCCTTGTTCTTCGCCCGAAAGACCCACAAATACAATGCTGCTCTCAAATTCATATGGACTTAATACTCTGGCAGCTTCAATGGTGCCTGCCATACCCGAGGCATTGTCGTTTGCACCAGGGGCATCGGTTGTGAAATCCATAGCATCGCTGGCGCGCGAATCGATGTCACCACTCATGATAATAAACCGATTGGGATATTTGCTACCTTTTTTTATGGCGACCACATTTACAACCCAAGCGTCGTGAGGTACGCGACGGTTACCTTCCTTAGTTACCCTATTCTTTTGGTAAAACACATCGAGACAATTGTTACAGTTTTTTGAAATTGCGTCAAACTCACGTTTTATCCAGCGTCGTGCAGCGCCAATCCCTTTAGTGTCGCTAAGTGTATCGCTAAATGTATTTCTGGTGCCAAACTCGGTCAAAGTTTTAACGTCATTTCTTATTTCTTCCGCGGAAACCTTATCGATGATATCGTAAATTTTCTGGTTGGTTTGTGCGGTCATAGTGGTGACCGATATTAGGAATATAAAAAGCACTTTCATCTCATCGAACGTTTGATTGGTTACAACTTTAAGTTTGGTATTAAAACAGTGGTTATTTTCTCATGACTCTAAGAAATAAATTTATGCAAAACCGCTCGCACTTCCTCTGTATTTTTGACGTAAAATTTGGCGCTGGTTTTCTTGAAACCAACCTTTACGGAATAGGCGGAATCCGGTAGCTCCTGAAACATGTACTCATCGGTCCAATCATCACCAATACAAAAGATAAAATCATAATCGTTGTTGATGAGCAGCCTCGAAGATGCACGTCCTTTATTTACACTACTGCTCTTAATCTCAATTACTTTATTGCCTTTTAAAACCGTAAGATCGTTATTGGAGGTTAAACTGGTGAGTACCGTATCAATTTCGATGGTTCTAATCTGCGCCAATTCAGGATCTGCTTTACGATAGTGCCAGGCTAAGGAGTATTTTTTTTCCTCAATAAAAGTGCCCGGAGTTCTATCAACAAAGGTCTCCAAAATGGGCTTGATATTTTCCATCCAATCGTTTTTTAATCGTTCCAAAGCTTCCCATCCTTTGTCTTTCGTTTTAAGCCATACCCCATGGTCGGTAATAAGTTTGTAATCTTTATGTCCAAACCATTCCGTAAAGGTTTCTCGATCTCGTCCGCTAATTAAAACCACATCGTTTTTGTTGTTTGCAGTTAAGGTGTCCAACAGTTGGTACAACTGTTCATCGGGACTGGCGTCTTTCGGGTTGTCTTTAAAGCTTGCCAATGTACCATCGTAATCCAATAAGAACAAACGATTTTTTGCCGAATTATATTCGGAAAGCATCTGCTCTTGAATCTCGTTTTCCAATCGTTTTGCCACAATCACTGCACCTAGGTTTTTGGTAGCGTGCAAGGAGCTCATGAATTCCTTTGCCCATTTTTCAACCGTATAACGTTTCAGTCGTTTCTGAAGGATTTGCATGCGTGATTGTTGTTCTTCCAAAGGCATTTCCAAAGCATATTTTAAGGTATCTGCAATTTGTTCAAAATTGTTGGGATTTATGAGCAAGGCTTCATTCATTTCCTTTGAGGCACCTGCCATTTCACTCAAAATAAGCACGCCATCTTCTTCGGTTCTTGTCGCCACATATTCTTTGGCCACCAAATTCATACCATCCCGAACTGGTGTAATCATGGCGACGTGTGATGAGGTGTACAAGTCGATGAGGTTCTCAAAGGGCATGGAACGGTAAAAGTACCAAATGGGCGTCCAGCTTACGGTTGAAAATTGCCCGTTAATGCGACCAACAAGTTCATCGGTATCGCGTTTGAGCTTTTGGTATTGTGGCACATTGGACCTTGAGGGCACTGCGAGCATAATTAAGCGCACTTTTTCCTTGTATTCGGGGTATTTGTTCAAAAAATATTCAAAGGCACGAATGCGGTTGGGGATGCCTTTTGTATAATCCATCCGGTCGATGGACAGAATCATTTTAGCATTGGATCCCGATTGAATATGATCGTCCAAACGCTTTTGGAGCTCTGATTTTTCCTCGGTTTTGTGCTTATGTGCAAACTCGTTAAACTTATCGTAATCAATTCCCATTGGGAAAGAATCCACCTTAACAATCCTGTCATAATAGGTGACCTCATTAAAATTGACCTCCAATCGTAAGATACGCTTGACCGAACTCAAGAAATGACGTTCATAATCATAGGTATGGAAGCCAATCAAATCGGCACCCAACATGCCCTGCAGTAATTCTTCGCGCCAAGGAAAGGTTCTAAAAATTTCGTATGACGGATAAGGAATATGTAAAAAGAAACCGATGGTGGTGTTCGGTTTTTTGTCCTTTATCAGCTTCGGAAGCAATAATAACTGATAATCATGTACCCAAACCGTATCGCCATCCTCAACGTGCTCGAGAACCTTATCTGCAAATTTTTGGTTGACCGCTTTATAAGATTCCCAATAGCTGTTTTCAAATTCAGTATATTCCATAAAATAATGAAACAAAGGCCAGAGCGTACGGTTACTGAAACCGTAATAAAAATTTTCAAGATCGTGTTGGGTAAGCGATACTGCGTCACATTTCGCTTCAGCAACTAACGTTTTTACCTGTTGAGACTGTGAGGGGCTCAATTCTTCTTCGGTGAGGCCAGACCAGCCAATCCAAAGACTATTCCCTTCATTATGTACCGATTTTAAACCTGTGGCAAGACCGCCCACACTAGGGGTGACATTTAGTTGGTCGTTTTCGATTTTTACTTGTAGTGGAAGTCGATTGGAAACAATTATTGTTTTATTCATGTCTATTTTTTTGATTGTAGGAAGGATTTTCGTTAATTTAAGAAAAAATGATTTCAATACTAGCCTATTTCCTTTATGAAGTAAAAAAAGATTGAAATCAGCTAATTAATATCATTAAAAACAAGACACATTTGGAAAATAACTTAGACTACGGAATTATAGGAAATTGTACCAGCGCAGCGTTAATCTCAAAAACAGGATCCTTGGATTGGTGCTGTTTACCAGAATTTGATGCATCATCGGTATTTGCAAAACTGTTGGACGATAAAATAGGTGGCAGTTTTGAAGTTAGCGTTGCCGATGATTATCAAATATCGCAATCGTATATTCATAATACTTGTATTTTGGTGACTCGTTTTGCCAAAGACACAGATATTTTTGAGATTCATGATTTTATGCCGAGGTACAGAAAGGAAAATGGCGTGTATTACGCTCCTCCAGAGGTGATTCGTTATTTTAAGTTTATTAGTGGTGAACCTAAATTCAAGGTAATCTACGATCCGAAATTAAAATATGCCATTGGCACTACCAACACCTATATTAAGGAGCATTTTATTGTAAGCCTTACCGATACGGAACGCTACGACACCCTGTTTTTATATACCGATTTCGACAAGGAAGCAGTAGTGAACGGTACGGAAATCACCTTAATGAACGATCAGTTTTGCCAGTTTGGATATAATGAAAAACTGTTCAACCCTACATTGTCAAAAATAAATTTAGAGCGCGAGCGCACAAAGGTCTACTGGCTCAATTGGATGGAGCGCACCCCAAATTATAAAACGTACAATGCAGAAATTTCAAGGAGCGCCCTAACCTTAAAATTGTTAAGTTACGAAAAAACGGGAGCGGTTTTGGCTGCTGCGACGACGTCTTTACCCGAAACTATTGGGGAGGTTCGCAATTGGGATTATCGTTTTTGTTGGATTCGTGATGCGTCCATGGTTATAAAAGTCGTTTCGCAATTGGGGCACAAGCGCATGGCCAAGCGTTATTTGAGCTTCATTATTGGTTTAATTCCCGATAAGGATGAAAAGCTACAGATTATGTATGGCATCAATGGGGAGAAACAGCTTACGGAAATGAAATTGGACCATTTGAGTGGTTATATGGATTCTAAACCTGTACGCATTGGCAATGCTGCTTACTCACAACGCCAAAATGACATTTATGGGATTTTGATGGATGTGATCCATCAACAATTGGTAAAATTTGAAATGGATGTTGAAAATGGAGAAGAGCTTTGGGCAATCACCAAAGGTATTGTGTGGGTGGTTAATAAACATTGGAAAGAGGCCGATAAAGGTATTTGGGAATTTAGAACTGAAGATCGCCATTTTACCTTTTCTAAAGTGTTGTGTTGGGTAGCGGTAGATAAAGCCATAAAAGTGGCGAAAATATTGGGCAAGACTCACAAGCTTGAAGCATGGATTCCTTTGGAAGCCGAAATTAGAAAGGACATCATGGATAAGGCTTGGAACGAGGAAGTACAATCCTTTACGCAATCTTATGGTAGTATGGATTTGGACGCCTCCACCTTACTCATGGAGCATTATGGGTTTATTGATGCAAAGGATCCAAAATATATATCAACGGTTAAAGCCATTGAAAAAGAGTTGAGCAACGATGGACTCTTATACCGCTATAAAAACAAGGATGATTTTGGTTTGCCTTCGTCTTCATTTACAATTTGTACGTTTTGGTTTATCAATAGTCTTTATAAAATAGGCGAGGAGCAGAAAGCAAAGCAGCTCTTCGACCGTTTATTGTCTTATTCCAATCATTTGGGCTTATTTAGCGAAGATATAGATTTTAAGACCAAGCGCTTGTTGGGGAATTTTCCACAAGCCTATTCGCATTTGGCGTTGATTGAAACTGCGATAAACTTGTCGAATATTACGGATGATGAAAGTATTCTGAATTCAATAGAACATTGATATTATTCAAAAACCCGATAAGGATTAATCATTAATAATAGAGATCCATTGAAAGGTTTTTATCAGTAATAAAAGAAGTTTTATTTTTGAAGGTAAAAAAAATCTATTGTTAATTTTATAAGGAAAGCAGCTTTTTAGAAGGAGCTTTAAAGCTGCTATTCCATTCTTTTATAGTTAAACTGGATCAGTTCTACCTCACCATCGTCATTTTTGATGTCTACAAACACATTCATTTCATTGTCTGAAACTTTTTCGAAACTCATCCCTTCAAAAACCACTTGATTGCTGGTGAGCTTCTTTAAAGGGAAATCGATGGTCTCTTCTTTGGTTTCCCAGCCTTTCAAACTATTGTCAAAATGTTTGAGCTGAAGGAGGAGCGAATTTTCAACTTCTCTTATAATTTCGATTTCATAAAAGGACACTTGGCCCTCATTAATTAATTTAAAAGTCGCCATCATAGAGCCTCCAGAAGGTTTGCTCCAAATCTCCTCAGTTTGCCCGCCAAAGGCTTCCCCATGCCAAGTGCCTGCAATCCAAGCAATGTTTTCTATTTTTGGTTCCAATTGTGGCGGTTTGGAAAGGCTATCCGAAATTTGTGCTTGCATGGTGTAAGCACAAAGACAAAAAGAGAGGATGAGGAGTAGTTTCATAAACTTGATGGGATGTATTGAACTTAAATTTTTAAATTTTTTATTTTGGCATTTACTTCCATTTATTGCATGAAAGTTACACTTTTTATCAATCCGTTTTCTATTTCGTAAATGGCGACCGTATAAATGGTTTTTCCGTTGACCGTTACTTTTTCTTTATCTATTACTTTATTGCCAATGATGCTACGGTTTTCTATTTCGGCATACAGGTCGTCAATAGACGCGAACATAGAACTATAACTGTCTCGCATGGCAGTTTTTCCTTCAGAAATAAGTGTATTGGGAAAATTATAGAGCTTAATGTCTTCGGAATAGTTTGCTAAAAAGGCTTCGAGGTTTTTGGAGTTGTAGGCGTCCAACTGTTGCTGAACCAGCATTTGTGGCATCCGTTCGTCAAAATCCAATATTTTTTCTGCAACCAGAGCCAATTTTTTTCCGTTGGGGCTCAAAGCCAGTCGGGTGATGTTTGTAAGTCCGTAGTTTTCCAAAGAAGCCATCGGGATCCAATCACTTCGTTTTCGGTTATTATGGCTGTAGAGTTTATTTCCACTACCAGCCAATACAAGATCATCGTTTAGCCAAATTAAGTCCTCAACATTGGGAAGCATCTCAAATAGCAATTTTGCTTTTAGCCTATCGAGATCAAAACTCATTAATAGCCACGGAGTACTGTTTTTGTCTACAAAGCTAAAAATACGGTCTTCAGCTTTAGAAGGGATTTTTAAGAGCGATCGCCCCACGTTATCAATAAGGTCCTTGTGTTTTTTTAGTTTAAAATCAGATACTGTTAGGGTGAGATTTTCATCTTTAATGATAGAGGAAATAATTATATTTCTATTGAGCCAAAGGTGATAGCCAATAACGATGTCGTCTATTAACACATTTGGGCGCTCATCTTTTACTAGAGGATAAGCCAATAAACGTTGGGTTCCGTTTTTTTCCAACAGCACTGCCGAAAATGCCTCTTGTGAAGGTATTTTTAATGGGGAATATTCACTGCCTTCGGTATCGGTAAGCCAAATTTTGCTATTGTTCTTTAAATTATACGAGCAAATATCTGTTTGCCCGCTGCGCGTAGAGGCAAAGAGGACGTGGTCTTCATCCAAAAACGACGGTTGGTTGTCATAACCCTTTAAATTTGAAATATTTTTTATGTTGCTGAGTAGCAGGGAATCCTTTGTGAGACTCACATCAAACACGTAGACGTCGGTTTCTGGTTGTGCCTGGAGCGACAGGCCCAGTAGTACTAAAATAAGAGCGAAATAGAGGCGACTCATAGTTTTTATCTTAGGTTAAAGATAAAAAAGTTTTTGAATTTGACTGATGATATTTGCAGTATAGAATTATATTACTACATTTGTAGTATTAAAACTATAAATGTGGATATAAAACAGCTGAATAAGACCGAACTGCAGATCATGAAATATATCTGGCAAATCAAAAAAGGATTTATGAAGGATATCGTAGAACAGTTTCCAGAGCCGAAACCTGCTTACACCACCATTTCTACGCTTTTAAAACGCATGTGCGATAAAAATTATATTGGTTTTAAACGCTTGGGGCGGGATAAGGAATATTTTCCCGTACTTAAAAAGAACGACTACTTTGCGAGCCAGCTCAACGGAATGATCGATAATTTTTTTAATGATTCCCAGTCACAATTTGCGTCTTTTTTTACCAAAAATGCCGATTTATCGCTTCAGGAAATGGAAGAATTGCAAGCGCTATTGCAATTGAAAATTAACGCTAAAAGCACAAAAAAATGATGTTTTACGCCCTATGCACCCTACTAAATTTAGGCCTGTGCTCTCTCGTTTATCAAATGGTATTGCACCATCAAAAAACATTTCATTTCAATCGGTTTTTTCTTTTGGGCAGTATGATACTTTGTTTGCTCGCGCCAAGTCTGGAGTTTAATTTTTTTGATTCAGTACCCCGAATCAATGAATTTGCGCCTCAGTTTTCCGAAGCCACCAGTGGAAAACCTGATGTATTGAGCGGTGTAACTGTTGAGACTTTACAAGCAAGTAGCACTACTGTTTATGAAATATTAGGGTGGATTTATTTTGCAATTTCGATTTGTTTTTTACTGCGTTTTCTTCGGAATTTATTCCGCTTGCAGCAACTTACAAGAACAATTCACAGTCGTGATGGTAATTTAAAATTGATCATTTCTGAGGATTGCCCAGCAATCTCAAGTTTTTTCAATTATGTGTTTCTACCTGCTGAAGTAAAGGAGGATCAAACCTTATATCATAATGTTATCGCGCATGAACGCTCAAATTACAGACAATTACACGCTTTGGATATTATATTGATGGAACTGCTGCTTTGTGTGTTTTGGTTTAATCCTTTTCTCTGGCTCTATAAAAAATACATCTTGCAAAATCATGAATATTTAGCCGATGCCGATGTTATTGAATCTGGAATCGATTCAGAAACCTATTCAAAAGCCATCATAGCTTCTGCATACCAAAAACACCGTATGGCACTGTCCAGCGGATTTAATTTCACTAACATCAAAAAAAGAATCCTTATGTTACAGCAATCAAAAAGATCACTTTTAAACCGAAGCTTAAAAATAAGCTCAGCCTTGGTATTAACTTTCGGTATTTTTATGTTCAGTTCGTTTAATGCGCCTGCCGAGCCTTTAGTGGTTGTTATAGACGCAGCCCATGGCGGTAAGGATTCTGGCAATGATGTGGAAAAGGACATTGTGCTCAGTATTTCCAATATGTTGGCAGCTTATAGTAACGAAACCATCAAGATTGTAACCACTAGAAGCACCGATAAATTTTTAACGCTCAAAGAACGTGCAGCTTTTGTGAACGAACAACATCCGGACTTAATGATCAGCCTGCATTGTAATGGTTTTAGAGATGCAAGCATAAACGGTATTGAGGCCTATTACTTTCCTGATAACGTTTATCAAGCTGCGTCACATGCTTATAGCAAAACCTTGATTGAAAACCAATTGAATCTTTTTTCCGCTCGTGGGGAGATTAAAACAGCTGGGTTTCATATTTTAAAAAACACGCAAGCTCCGGGCGTTGTTTTAGAATTGGGCTTTATAACCAATGAAAGCGATAGGGCAGTGCTCACCAATAAAAAGCAGCAGCAAGTCATTGCCAAAAACCTTTATGAAAATTTGGTGCAGATTCAAAAAAACAAATAACTGTGTTATAGTGCAATAAAAAAGCCAATTCACTCGCGAACGTGTCGCGTTTGAATTGGCTTTTTAAATTTTAGAATTTACCGTTTCAGCTTAGAAACAATATTTTTCTTCTTCCTTCACTTTTTCCGCGATTTCCTTACGTAAATCTACGATGTCCGGATAGTTTTGGTATTTGGTAAAGCGCTTTAAGCCCATGAGCATCATGCGTTGTTCGTCGCCTTCCGCAAAGGATATGATACTTTCCTTCCCTTTTTCTTCCACAATATCCACCGCGTGGTATAAATACAATTTCGCCATGGCAATTTGTGCCGATTGACTGTCTTTGCCAAAACGTTTTACATTCTTTTCAGTTCTCAAAATTGCAGATTCTGCCATATAGATTTCAATAAGAATATCTGCAGCAGCGATAAGTAATTGTTGATGATCTTCCAACTCCTGACCGTATTTTTGAACTGCACCACCAGCGACCATTAAAAAGGTCTTCTTTAATTTCTGGATCATTTCCTTTTCTTCGGAAAACAACTCGGTATAATCTGGCGTATCAAAAGAGGGGATGCCCATCAATTCTTCTTGTACTTTTTGAGCAGGACCCAAAAGATCCACATGGCCTTTCATGGCCTTTTTAACCAACATGCCTACCGAAAGCATACGGTTAATTTCGTTGGTGCCTTCATAAATTCTAGCAATACGCGCATCTCTCCAAGCAGATTCCATAGGAGATTCTTCGGAAAAGCCCATCCCTCCAAAAATTTGAATGCCTTCATCGGCAGCATGCTGTACATCTTCAGAAACCGCAACTTTTAAGATCGAGCATTCTATGGCGTACTCTTCAACACCTTTTAACTCTGCTTCTTGATGTGTATTTCCAGCAGCTTCACGCATGGCAATACGATCTTCAATATTTTTTGAAGCGCGATAGGTTGCCGATTCGCCTGCGTAAGCGTTTGCTGCCATTTCAGCGATTTTCACTTTAATAGCACCAAAATCTGAAATTCTGGTATTGAATTGTTTACGCTCATTGGCATAGTTGACTGCAGTGGTAAGTATGCGTCTTTGCGAATCTAAACAAGCTGCTGCCAATTTGATACGACCTACATTTAAGGCGTTCATGGCGATTTTAAAGCCTTCACCACGTCCTGCCAACATATTTTCTGTAGGAACTACCGTGTCGTTAAAAAATACTTGACGGGTAGAGGAGGCGCGGATTCCTAATTTGTGTTCTTCTTCACCTAAAGTAATTCCGTTAGGATTTTTACCATCATATTCTACGATGAAACCCGTAATGTTTTTATCATCTTCAATACGGGCAAAGACAATCATCAAGCTACAGAACCCTGCATTTGAGATCCACATTTTTTGTCCGTTGATTTTGTAGCTTTTACCATCCTCGGAAAGCTTAGCGGTGGTTTTACCAGAATTGGCATCTGATCCAGCTCCAGGTTCGGTCAAACAATAAGCGCCAAACCATTCGCCTGTTGCTAATTTTGGTACGTATTTTTGTTTTTGTTCCTCTGTACCGTACAGGGTAATTGGCATGGTGCCAATGCCTGTATGCGCACCAAAAGCAGTACTAAATGAGCCAGTACCACTAGAAATGTAATCACAAGTCAATACTGTAGAAACAAAGCCCATTCCCAGGCCTTCATACGCTTCAGGGACAGCAACGCCCAAAAACCCCAATTCTCCCGCTTTACGCATTACTTCTTCCGTAAGGGCATAATCCTTGGCTTCAAATCGAGCTTTGTGAGCAATGATTTCACGTTCGTTGAACTCCATTACTGCTTCCTTCATCATCGTTTGCTCTTCTGAAAAATCTTCAGGAGTAAAGACGTCTTCGCAATTTGTTTCTTTTACTAAAAATTGTCCGCCTCTTAGTAAGTCTTTTTGTTTTGTTTCCATTATTTTAATTTTAGAAAAGAGAAAATAGATAACAGGTTAGTATTTAATCGTCAAGACTATTTTGAAATCCCATTGTCATTCTTTGAAATTCTTCTATTTTCTCTTCAAGTGCTTTTAAAGTATCGTTATTAATGTATTTTCTGTGATGCGCGACTAATAGTTGTGTCCCTAATTCGAAAGAAGAGCCCAATGAGATATCTAGAAAATGCCTAAACGATTTGTCTGTTCTAGCAGAGCCTTCTGCTATATTACTAGGCATAGAAATAGAGCATCTACTCATTTGAGAGCTCAAATCAAATCTTTCATGATTTGGAAAGGTTATTAATAAATCAGACATAAGATTTGTAATTTCCAGCCATAGCTTCCAAATTTTTAAATTCTTATAATTATGTCTAAGTTTAGAACCCATTTATTTCATCTAAAGTCTTTATTCTATTTTCTCTACTCTACTGTCTTTTTAAGAAAGAAATTCAAAGATCCCGCAAGCGCCTTGACCTGTACCCACGCACATGGTGACCGCTCCATATTTTCCTTTCATGTCACGCTTGCGCATTTCATCAAACAGTTGGACGGAGAGTTTTGCCCCGGTACATCCCAATGGATGACCCAATGCAATGGCCCCGCCATTTACGTTGACAATATCACTGTTAAGATCCAATTCTCGAATCACCGCTATGGATTGTGACGCAAAGGCCTCATTCAATTCAATTAATTCCAAGTCACTTTGTTTTAAGCCGGCTTGTTTTAAGGCTTTTGGGATGGCTTTAACTGGACCAATTCCCATAATGCGTGGTTCAACCCCAGCAGCAGCATAATTTACTAAACGCGCAATGGGCTCAAGATGTAATTCTTTCACCATATCTTCGCTCATGACCATCACAAAAGCAGCACCATCACTCATTTGTGAAGAGTTGCCTGCGGTTACACTTCCTCCAGCAGCAAACACGGGTCTAAGTTTTGCTAGCACTTCTTTACTGGTTCCAGCACGAGGCCCTTCATCTTTGGTTACTGTGTAGGATTTTGTTGCTTTTTTACCATTCGCATCTACGTAAGTTTCATCGACCGTGATGGGTACGATTTGATCTTGAAAACGATCTTCAGCTTGTGCACGCAACGCTTTCATATGCGAGTTGTAGGCAAATTCATCTTGATCTTCCCGAGATACTTTAAATTGTTTGGCAACCGCTTCCGCAGTATTTCCCATGCCCCAATAATAATCTTCATGACCCGCTTTTACGGTATCGTAATTCAATTCGGGCTTAAAGCCTGTCATGGGCACGCTGCTCATACTTTCGGCACCACCAGCAATGATACAATCGGCCATTCCTGCTTGAATTTTCGCAGCTGCAATACCGATGGTTTCTATACCAGACGCACAAAAACGGTTAACGGTTACTCCAGGAACATCGACACTATCCAATCCAATCAAGGAGATAAATCGTGCCATGTTAAGGCCTTGAGAACCTTCAGGCATGGCGTTACCCACAATGACGTCATCAATACGTTTTTTATCTAAATTTGGAAGTTCCTTCATCATGTACTGAATGGTTTCAGCAGCTAATTCATCGGTTCTTTTAAAACGGAACACGCCTTTGGGGGCTTTACCAACTGCGGTTCGGTATGCTTTTACTATATATGCGGTTTTGTTCATTTTCCTATCCCTAACTCTTTCCGAAGAAAAGAGAACTGTTATGGGTCATTTAAAGTTAATACTAGTTGATAGCCATTTCAATGCCTACCTTTCCGGAAGGTTGATATGGCTTTTTAATTTCTAAGCGGTTTTCCTGTTTTTAGCATATGTTGGATACGCTCTAAGGTCTTCCGTTCGGTACACAGACTTAAAAAGGCTTCCCGTTCTAAATCCAACAAATATTGTTCGTTCACTAAAGTGGGTTCTGAGAGATCCCCACCAGCCATCACGTAAGCCAATTTATTGGCGATTTTTAGGTCATGCTCTGAAATGTAATTACTGTCTTGCATAGCATCAGTGCCCACGAGAAACATCCCCAAGGCTTGTTTGCCCAAAACTTTGATATCGGTACGTTTTACGGGTTGGGTATAGCCCATATCGGCCATAAGTTTGGCCTGTTGTTTCGCTACTGCCAATTGCCTGTTTTTGTTTACGACTACGACGTCTTTTCCTTTTTGAAGAATGCCGAGATCAAAAGCTTCATAGGCTGAGGTGGATACTTTCGCCATCCCAATGGTGAGGAAGTAGTCTTGCAAGGTATTCAACTCCACATCTCCTTTTTTAAAGCTGTCTTGAGCTCTAACAGTCATTTCCTTGGAACCACCGCCCCCAGGAATCACACCCACACCAAATTCTACGAGACCAGTGTATGTTTCTGCTGCTGCAACAACCTTGTCGGCATGCATGGACAATTCACAACCACCGCCCAAAGCCATGCCATGTGGCGCAGCAACCGTT
>Ga0209309_10000299_pt1 | contig 62185 bp, 53 predicted proteins | sample COGITO_mtgs_1204_2_FD_184807 | JGI IMG/M metagenome (GOLD analysis project Ga0209309, IMG submission 184807) | Pelagic marine microbial communities from North Sea - COGITO_mtgs_120412 (SPAdes) (version 2) | ecosystem: Environmental > Aquatic > Marine > Epipelagic ... | reverse complement strand
GTAAATCGTTTGAGGTACTATATCTTTCTATGGCTTCCAAATAAAAAGTTTTTACAAAGGTATGATTAATAGGGTTAAAAGTTCAATGTAAATTGAAGTAGCTGTGCACAAAAATAGTTACATTTGGACAAAATTTTTGAGCATGTCTAATGGGATAATCATTATACCCACCTACAATGAAATTGAGAATATAGAACGACTGATTAGGAATATATTTTCTTTACAGCGTAAATTTCACATATTAGTGGTAGATGATAACTCTCCAGATAAAACTGCAGACAAAGTTAAAGCCTTGCAAACAGAATATTTTGGCGCTTTATATTTGGAAGAAAGACAGGGTAAAATGGGTTTGGGTACTGCTTATATTCATGGTTTTAAATGGGCGTTGCAGAGAGATTATGAATACATTTTTGAAATGGATGCCGATTTTTCTCATAACCCTAATGATCTTATAAGATTGTACAATACTTGCTCTAAAAATGGTGCAGATCTTGCTATAGGCTCTAGATATGTAACAGGGGTAAATGTGATAAACTGGCCAATGGCAAGAGTATTACTCTCTTGGATGGCTTCTAAATATGTGCAATGGGTAACGGGAATGGATATTCATGATACCACAGCAGGATTTGTTTGTTATAAAAGAAAGGTGCTAGAGAGCATCAATTTAAATAAAATACAATTTGTAGGGTATGCGTTTCAAATTGAAATGAAATTCAAAGCTTACTTATTAAAATTTGACATCAGGGAAGTTCCTGTTATCTTTACCGACAGAACCAACGGAACTTCTAAAATGAGCAGCGGGATTATATCTGAAGCTGTGTTTGGGGTAATTAATATGAAATTTAAAAGTCTTTTCAATAAGGCAAAAAAATAATGAAGAAGGTTTTAATTAAAAATGCGCGCATCGTTAACGAAGGGGAAATTAAAGAAGGCGATGTATATATTGTAGATGGAATTATTACGGAAATTGCCGATAGTATCAGCGCTAAATCTCCAGATGTAAACATTGTAGATGCAGAAGGGAATTATCTTTTTCCGGGACTTATCGATGATCAAGTACATTTTAGAGAACCAGGGCTAACTCATAAAGAAACTATTGAATCTGGATCTCGCGCAGCAGTTGCAGGTGGAATTACTTCTTTTATAGAAATGCCTAATACCGTCCCTCAAACTACTACTATAGACGAATTGAATGCTAAGTTTGATCTTGCTAAAAAATCCTCGTACGCCAATTATTCTTTTATGTTTGGTGGAACTAATGATAATTTAGAAGAGATTCTAAAAGTAGACCCTAAAACTACAGCCGCCTTAAAATTGTTTTTAGGCTCATCTACCGGGAATATGTTGGTAGATAATCCTAAAGTATTAGAAGAGATTTTTACCAAATCTCCTTTAATGATCGCGGTGCATTGTGAAGATGAAGAAACCATTCAAAAGAATCTTGCTGAATGTGTAGAGCGCTATGGAGATGATATTCCTATAGAATTACATCCAAAAATAAGAAGTGAAGAGGCTTGTTATATCTCTTCTTCTAGAGCCGTAGCTTTGGCTAAGAAAACTGGTGCAAGATTGCATGTTTTTCATTTATCTACAGCTAAAGAGATCGCTCTATTTGATAATAAAAAACCATTAAAAGATAAGAAGATAACTGCTGAAGTTTGTATTCATCATCTATGGTTTAATGATTCAGATTATCAGAAAAAAGGAACCTATATTAAGTGGAATCCTGCGGTGAAAACCAAAGAAGATCAAGATGCTTTGTTGCAAGCGGTTATAGATAATCATATAGATGTTATTGCTACAGATCATGCTCCGCATACCAAGGAAGAAAAAAAGAATGTTTATACAAAAGCTCCAAGTGGTGGGCCATTAGTACAACATGCACTTCCTGCTTTGCTTCAAATGTATCATCAAGAAAAAATCAGTTTAGAGAAAATAGTAGAGAAGATGTGTCATAATCCTGCTATTCTATACCAAATTGAAAAACGCGGATTTATAAGAGAAGGTTATAAGGCAGATTTAGTGTTAATAGATCTTAATGCTCCTTGGGCCGTTCAGCCAAACAATATTTTATACAAGTGTGGATGGTCTCCTTTTGAGGGTGTAACCTTTAAATCTAGAATTACACACACCTTTGTAAACGGGAAATTGGTTTATAAAAACTTTCAAGTATTACCCTTTTCTAATGGAGCCGAGCAATTAACTTTTGATAGAAAATAAGATGAAATATCTGGTTTTGATAGTTTCTTTGATCTTGCTTTCCTGCCAGAATGTGGAGAAAACAAAAAAACCAGATAATTTAATTTCTGAAGATAAGATGGTTGTGGTTCTTACAGATCTAGTCCTCTTAAATTCAGCTAAAAACTATAACAGGCGAATTCTTGAAGAAACAGGATTGCAGATCAATCCTTATATTTATGAAAAACACGGAGTAGATAGTATGCAAGTGGCCCAAAGTTTACAATATTATGCAGATAATGCTCGTGAATTAGACAAGCTCTATAGAATTGTAAAAGACACCTTGGAAACTCGAAAAAAATCTCTTGAGAAAATTAGAGATGAAGAAGTGAGAATAAAAGATTCTCTAAGAGAATTAGATGTTAAGTCTTTACAAGATTCTTTGAATTTGATAGACAAGAAAGCTGATACTTTGGTGAAGAAGAAATATGTTAATGAGAAATTACGAAAATCAATAAAATTATCTCAGAATAAAGATACTATTCTTTAGACTACTAGATTTTCTTATCTTTTAAATAGTATTCCCCTGTTTCCCTTATTACTTTCTGAATCTGGGTGTATTCAAAATTAAGTTTTTGTTTACTTTTTTCGTTTACGTAATATGAGGCTTCAAATAAAGCTTTGTGATCTCTACTGGAAAGCTGCTTTTTAGTGCCAAACAAAGTATTTCCAAGGCTCTGAAATATCCACCCTACCGTAACCATCCATGGTTTTAACTCTCTTTTAGGTGTAGATTTAGAAATGCTTTGGGCTACCAAATTTAAAACTGACTTAAAACTTAAATTTTCTGAAACTGCTATAAATTGTTCATTTGTTATCTCAGAATTCATAGCTCTTAGACTGAGGTCTACTACATCTTTTACGCCTACAAAACCTGTAATTTTAGGAAAATGATAGTTTAAGCCTTTATCAATTCTTGTAAACAACAATCCGCTAGCATCATTCCAAAATCCTGCACCAATAATAACGCCGGGGTTAATGATTATTACGGGTAAGCCCTCTTGAGATGCTCTCCATACTTCAATTTCTGCTCCATGCTTAGAAATGGCATATTCAGAATGATATTTTTCTGGATACCAAGTAAAATTCTCTGAGATCTGGGTTTCACCTATTTCCAGATCTAATGTAGAAATGGAGCTTATATAACACAATTTTTCAATTTTTGAAGCAATTGCAAGATTTACAATATTGGCAGTGCCATTTATGTTCGTTTTTCTAAGTTCTTTAGATTTTGAGGAATTAAAAGAAATTAGTGCTGCGCAATGGTAAACTTGTGTGATGTTTTGAAATGCCTTTGTAAGATCTGGAATATTAGTAAGGTCTGCTTCTATCCATTCTATTTGATGGTAAAGGCTAGTTGCTTCAAGAGTTGAATGGTAATAAGAAAACACTTTAACTACAGCCTTAAGATCACTTCCTTTTCTATAAGTGGCACGTACTTTATTGCCAGTTTCCAGCAATTTTAAAAGTAAGTGTGAACCTACTAAACCTGTTCCTCCAGTAACTAAAATCATAAGGTAAATATAGCCAATTCAATTTAGGAAAAAACGTAGTTTATGGTATCTTTACGGCTGTTTTAGTACAAAAAATATATGATGATCAAGAATTTTGTTGAAGAACTTACTTGGAGGGGAATGCTTCACGATACCATGCCCGGAGCAGAAGAACACTTAAATCAAACGATGAGATCTGCATATATAGGATTTGATCCTACTGCCGATTCTTTGCATATAGGTAACTTGGTACCAATAATGTTATTGGCTCATTTTCAAAGATGTGGACATAAACCTTTTGCATTGGTAGGAGGAGCTACAGGAATGATTGGAGATCCTTCAGGAAAATCTAATGAGCGTAATCTTTTAGACGAAAAAACCTTAAGACACAATGAAGACTGTGTTCGAAAACAATTATCTCAATTTTTGGATTTTTCTTCAGGGGTTAAGAATGAAGCAACTTTGTTGAATAATTACGATTGGATGAAGAAAATTTCATTTCTTGACTTTATTCGAGATGTAGGGAAGCATATTACAGTAAACTACATGATGGCTAAAGACTCTGTGAAAAACAGATTTAGCGGAGAAGCTACAGAAGGAATGTCTTTTACAGAATTTACCTATCAATTGGTGCAAGGGTATGATTTCTTGCATTTATATAAAAATGAAAACTGTACCCTTCAAATGGGAGGGAGTGACCAGTGGGGTAATATTACTACCGGTACAGAACTTATTAGAAGAGTTGCTGGAGGAAAAGGATTTGCTCTTACATGCCCATTAATTACCAAGAGTGATGGTAGTAAGTTCGGGAAAAGTGAAGGAGGAAATATCTGGTTAGATGCTAATAGAACTTCACCTTATAAATTCTACCAATATTGGTTAAACACCAGCGATGAGGATGCCGAAAAATATATTAAAATCTTTACATTTTTAGATCAAGCAACAATAGAGAACTTGGTAAAAGAACATAAGGAGACTCCGCATTTAAGATTGCTTCAAAAAAGATTGGCAGAAGAGGTTACAGTTACCGTGCATAGTCAAGAAGAATTGGAGAATGCTGTAAAAGCTTCTGAAGTTCTATTTGGGAAAAGTACTGCAGATGATCTTAAAAAGTTGAATGAATCTACCTTTTTAGATGTTTTTGAAGGAGTGCCTCAAGCTGAAATATCTCGTGCAGATATAGATGCTGGATTAGATATGATAGCCGCTCTTTCTGCTAAAACAGATTTTCTAAAATCTAATGGGGAAGCACGTAGAGCTTTAAAAGAGAATTCTATATCAATAAATAAAGAAAAAGTTGGAGAAGATTACATGATCTCTGCGAATGATCTTATTAATAATAAGTACGTTATTATTAATAAAGGAAAGAAGAACACCTATATTCTTAGAGTAGTATAAATTACAAAACCCCTTTAATCGAGAGATCTAAAGGGGTTTGCAACTAACTAACCAATCTAATATGAAAAAACTTCATTTAGCTGTAAACAAAAACCTAACCAAAAATTATGTTTACAGTTATTAGTTCGAAGAATTTTCTATTAATTACAGTATTAACAAAATAATAACGGCTTTTTTAGTAATTAGATTGTGTGTCTTGTAAAAGATTTACAACACCATTAGGTTGCAACCTCTAATATCGCTGTTATCAAATCTTCCGAGAATTTCTATAGTATCGCCCTTTTGAATTTTCCCTAGATCTTGGGTAGCAATAAACGCACAAGAATTTACATTGGCAAGATCAATAACATTTATACCTCCAGTTTTTCCATCGCTTAGATAAGTAAGTGCATCTTCAGGATCTCTAATTAAGATTTTCATCCATGGAGGGCAGTCAAAAATTCCATTTCCATTAGAATAGGCTTGAGATAATAATTCGGTCATTCCATATTCGCTATGAATCGAAGAAACTCCAAATCCTTCAGAAAGAATTTGATGTAATTCTTCGCGTATCATTTCTTTTCTTCTTCCTTTCATACCGCCGGTTTCCATGACGATGGTATTTTTAAGATTGAATTTATAGCTTTCAACAAGATCTAATAAAGCGAAAGAAACACCAATTAAGAGCACTTTTTGGCCGGAACTGTCTAGTTCAATAAGATTGTATTTAAGTTCTTCTAAATTATCAAGATAAAAGCCGCTTACAGGATGTTTACTAGCTTTAATAAGATGATCTGCCATATATATTAAAGAAGAACCATCTCTCTCTAAATAGGATGGGAGTAAGGCTAGAACCACATAATCTTCTATATTTCCATAAAACTTTTGGAAGGCTTGATTGAAACTGTCTTCATAAATAGAAAGATTGGTGACATGATGTTTGCTGGTCATACTGCCTGTTGTACCGCTACTGGTAAACGTTATTTGAATATCTTCTTCTGAAGAAAGTATATCTTCTGATTTAAAAAAATGAATGGGAAGAAAAGGGATATCGCAAATCTCTTTGACTAACGTTGGATCTATATTTAAGAGCTTACAGAATTTTTGATATATCAAATTGTTTTCAAATTGAAAGTTGAAAACCTCTATGGCTACTTTTTTAAAATCTTCATTAGAAGCGATAGAGAAAATCTTGTTCTTATTCATAAAGCTCTATTTGCAAAAGGCCACAAAGGTAGAAATAAAAAAAGCTTCCCGTTAGGAAGCTTTTAAAAGTTATATAATAGAGTAATTACCTGACTACTAATTTTCGCGTAGCTTGTTCATCACCTTCTTTTATTTTTAAGATATAAATTCCTGGAGTTAATTCAGACACATCCAATTCTCTTCCGGTTAATCGGGCAATAAGAATTTTTTTACCCAATACATTGTAGATTTCTATCTCTTTTGTGTTGTTATTATCTGATGTAATATACACCTTACTTCCGGTAACAGGGTTAGGGTAAATAGAGAGACCAGCTATAGGTTTTTCCTGCGAATATGCAGGAAGTGAGGTGCTTTGAGCCGATGCCAGATTACTGAACAGCAAAAAACAAACCAATAAAAAGCTAAAAATGTAATGCTGTTTCATACTTTTTGGATGTGGTTGATACAAACTTACAATATTTATTCCAAAAATGATACCAACATATTGTGTGGAAAGTGTTAAAATATATAGTTAAAATTGCTAATTTTTTAATCATAAAAAAAGCGGACTTTTCAGCCCGCTTTAAAATTCAAATTCTTAATTGCAAATTATTATAATCTTGCCTTAATCCAGTTCCAACCGGAGATATCAACCTTAGTTCCTAAAGAGTAATCTGCATCCAAAACAGCAGATGCGCCTTCAATTTTTACATTGGTTAATGCACCATTATCTTTCATATCGATATTGGTGTCATATCCTTCTAAATAAAGGTTCGTTAGAGAAGCTCCAGATTCTTTTTTGAATTGAAGTGCAATTCCTCCGGTAGTAGAAATTGCTGTGAAGTTTACAAGTTTTGGATCATTGTTAAGTCCATCACCTTCAAGAGCTGTAGAGAAACCTTCAATAGTGTGCTTTACATATACATTGGTAACAGATCCGCTCCATCCTTCTGTCCAGTCTACAGCATCATCCTCATTGTTTTCAAAATAAAGGTTTTTTGCAGATACGGTTCCTCCAAAAAATTCAACTCCATCGTCAGATCCATTGATAACTGCAATGTTTTCAACTACAGTTCCAGAACCTACAGAGTAAAAAGAAACTCCGTTATATTGAGATTCAGCATTAATTTGTGCTCCTGTTCCAATAATAACTAAATTCTTGATACTTCCAGAACTGTCATTATTATCACTTCCTCCATAAACAAATCCACCAACTTCTGCGGTAGCATTTATACCTTCTGTAGTTACAGCTTTTCCAACTATAGTTAAGCCACCCCAGTCGCCTGGTTTAGCATTTACAGAAGACATAATTACAGGATTTTGTTCTGTTCCTTGAATATCTATTTTTCCTCCTTTAAGAACTGCAATGTAAACATCTGTTCCTCCATCACGCACAGTGATCTTTGTTCCGGCTGGAATAGTAAGTTTTGCTCCATCTTGAACAATGTAAGATGAAGTTAACTCATAAGCTACATTAGCATCTAAGATTACATCGCCGGTAATAGCACCTTGTAAAATAGTAGCGTCTACACTTGCTCTGTTGTTAATCCAATCAAAAGAACTGTCATCTACAGTTGCAGGGGCAGCGTAAGTAAGATCTGGATTTGCAGTTTCACCATCTAACTTAACGTTACTTAAAGCACCAAAATCTTTCATATCTACAGAAGTATCATATCCTGTTAAAGAAAGACCAGTTATAGTAGCTCCAGATTCTTTTTTGAATTGTAACGCAATACCACCTGTAGTAGATACCGATGTGAAGTTTACAATTTTTGGATTGTTATTAAGTCCATCGGCCTCTATTGCTGTAGAAAAACCTTCAATAGTATGAAGAGAATACGCATTAGTAACAGTTCCACTCCATCCTTCTGTCCAATCTATAGCATCATCTTCATTATTTTCTAAATAAAGATTTGTTACAGAAACGGTACCTCCAAAGAATTCAACACCGTCATCTGCACCATTTATGAGCGCCACGTTGTTTATAGAAGTTCCAGAACCAACGGCATATAATGTTAAGCCATTGTACTGAGATTCAGCATTAATTTGTGCTCCTGCACCTTCAATTACAAGATAGTTAATGGAACCGGAGTTATCTGTATTTTCTGTACCTCCGTAAATAAATCCACCTACTTCTGCAGTGGCATTAATACCTTCTGTAGTTACACCTTTACCTAATAATAGCAATCCACCCCAGTCTCCTGCAGCGGCATTTACAGAAGTCATAATTACAGGATTACTGCGTGTACCATTTACCGCAATTTGTGCGCCTTGTTGAATGGCAATGTAAACTTCTGTTCCTGCATCTGCAGTAATTTTTGTTCCTGCAGGAATGGTTAACGTTGCTCCTGACAGAACATTTAATTGTCCTGTTAATTTGTAAGAAACGGAAGGGTCCAAGGTTAAGTTAGCTGCTACGTTTCCTTTTAACTCATTGTTTACTGGAGTAGGATTTTCTCCTGAGTCTGGATCGATGATATTGCTATCATCTGTACTGCAACTTGAGAACGTAAGTCCACAAGCTAAAGCGAAAAGAACTGAAAAACTTCTGAATGTTTTTTTCATGGTTTGTAATTTAGATTAAATATTTAGTGGTTAATAATAGACAAGTGGTTAGATGTCTTAGAAGTTGTATTTAACTCCTAATTTTAAAACGGTTCCTGTGGTATAAGATCTCACGGTTTGTGTGGTCTCAATTCCTGTAGTACTTGGTCTTACTTTCTGAGTTCTTTTAAGCTCAGGATTAAGCAGATTTTTTCCGCTTAATGAAATATTGAAATGTTGCCCTAAATCTTTTGAAAGATTAGCATCAAGACTTACAAAACCTTTTTCTACAATGGCATCATTGTAAAATGTTTCACTTTCGCTTTGAATTTCTGGTGCTCCCAAAGCGTATATCTTATCTGATGCATAATTAGCCGTTAAGCTTGCATTGAATTCATTTTCTTTATTATCTGAAAAGTTAAGCGAAGAATTCAAAATCCAATCGGAAGCTCCTTGCAATCCGGTTTCAGTTAATCCTTTATATCTAAATGTTCTTACAAAGTTTCCGTTGGCATCTATAATCTCTTTAAGATCTTGTGTGTGCCACATTTTTGAAGCATTGAAAGTAAGATCCAGGTCTACATTAGACTGTATAAGTCCCATTCTAGTTTCTAATTCCAACCCGTAGATTTCTGCTTTATCTCCAGAGTTGAAGAAAGAGAATGCTCCTGAAGAACCTCTATCTTGTACTTTGTTTATTGGATCTTCAATTCTTTTATAAAAACCAGTTAAAGAGATAAGCTCTTTAGCTGTGGGAAAGAATTCATATTTAACATCTAAATTGTAGTTGGTAGACGCTTGTAAACCTGGATTACCTCGAATAACTTGCCCTGTTTGAGAAACATATTCAAAAGGAGCAAATTCTTTAAATTCTGGTAGGGTAAGGGTTTTACTGGTAGCCAATCTTAAGTTGGTCTTATCGTTTAAAGCGTAACGTACATTTAGGCTTGGATAAATATTGTCTTTAGCAATTTCAGATCTACCAATACGTCCCGGAATGTTACCTACATTATAAACAGTATATAAATTATCGTTTTGGTAACGCAATCCTACATTGACATTGAATTTATTGATATCGTAATTTGCGCTTACAAATCCTGCAGAAGATTCTAAGGTTGCAGCATAACGGTCTGGTTGTAATCTATTGATGATTAAAGAACCGTTATTAAAATTTTCTGGAGTAAAAATATCAGAAATATTATCTATAGAACTTGGGTTTAGCAAGTTTGTAGATTGCTCTTCAACTCCTAAGAATTGAGAAACGAAATCTCTTTGTTTGTTTCTGTAATTTCCTCCAACAGTAATGCTTAATTTTTGAGCATCTTCATTAATCAAGGTTATTTTATCTGAAAGCAATCCGTTAAATTCATCATCGTTAATGGCTTGTCCAGATTTTCTTTGTTGAAAACCTCCGGTTCTACCTAACTGAACAAGTTCTTCGTTAAAGTTAACTTCATTTCTAATTCTGTTTGGCTCATCTGCATCTACTCTGTTATATCCAATTGCCCAATCAAGTTCATTTTTTTCAGTAATGTTATGATTACCGGAAAGCTGATTGATCCAAAGACGTGTTTGTTTGATGTTCTGGTCTCTAATAAATTGAGATAATCCTTCGCTTGGAGCAGTTTCTTCAAATATTGTGGAGTTTCCATTTCTACCACCTTCATATACTTCATCTGTAAGTTTGTTTATGAAAAGGCTGGTAGCAGTAACTTTGTTATTATCATTAACTCTATAAGCAAGAGTTGCAAGACCTGTAGTGTTTACAGATTTTGAAAATATCTCTGCATCCATAATAGAGTCATTTATAAAGTTGGCTCTAAATTCTCTAAAAACCCCTTGCTTGTATTCAAAATTGGTAGTTTGAGATCCAGATAAGAAAACATCTAATTTCTCACCAATTCTTTTTCCCCCGCTTATAGAATATCCGGTGTTAACTGGAAGATTTGCTACTTCAGGACTCCAGCTTTGGTTTATGATAGTTTCTCTTGGAGAAAGTTTCTTAGAATAGAAACCTAACGTTACATCGTCTGAATTTGGGGAAATTTTAAAATTGTTTCCTACTCCGCTTTGTACAGCATTGGTATTAATTCCTGCTTCAACGCCTAAAGTCAACTCTTCAGATCCTGTTAAACCTCTAGAGCGAATATCTATATTTCCTGAAGCTTGATCTGCAGAACTTGAAGTTGCAAATGTTTTGCTGATACTTACATTCTGGATCACCTTTGTTGGAAACAATCCCAGATCGATATTTTTGCGTTCTACATCATCAGAAGGAATTGGAAGTCCGTTCATGGTGGTGTACAAATAGCGATCTCCTAGACCACGAACAAAGATATCTCCCGAAGCTTGGCTTGATGTTACACCAGATATTTTTGTGGTTGCAGCTGCAGCATCAGAAACTCCCATTTTGGCTAATTCTTGAGCTCCAATGCTTTCTTTTATTTCAACAGCTCCTTTTTGTTCTAATAATAAAGCAACTTCAGAATCTCTTCTAGAAACAGTTTTTATAATTACTTCATCTAAAGATGCTGCACTTGCTCCTAATTCAGTATTTACTTCGGTAACTTTTCCGGCAACTACAACAACATTAGGTACATCTAAAGTTTCATACCCAATAAAGCTAAAACTAACGGTATAAGTTCCCGGTGCTAAATTTTCTAATACATATAAACCATCAAAATCGGAAGTGGTTCCTGTAGAAGTTCCTTTTATAATAACATTTGCAAAAGGAAGTGGTTCGCCACTCATTTCCTTATCAGAAAGTTTTCCTGCAATAGATCCCGTAGTTGCTTGATCTTGAGCTTGCACGATTCCTATAAATAAAAGGGCGATAACTAATAAAAAATTCTTCATTTAATTCTGTTTATTTCTATGCCGCAAATTAACGTGCTTAATCCCATTCAAAACTTACCTTAACTTTAACATTGGGTTAATGCGAGTGCCTGTAATGTTATCTTAAAGTTTAGAAAAACCTACCTTTATAGAAATTGGAAAATCTGCAGTATTTTGAATTAGTTTGTGAAGCATCATTCCTACAATGGCTAAGCGCCTATTTAAGGGGAACCTATTGTTAACTGAGTGTTATGTGGTCTAAAATCTGTAAGAATTCGCTAAATCAATAATATGTTTACTTTTGTATAGAACTGATCTTAAATTACCTCTATGAAGAAAAAAGATATTACTATTCTGTTGGTTGATGACGAACCGGATATTTTAGAAATTGTTGGATATAACCTTTCTTCTGAAGGATATACCGTAATTACCGCAGAAAATGGAGTTCAGGCAGTAAAACTTGCAAAAAAGAAAAAGCCGCATCTTATTATTTTAGATGTCATGATGCCGGAAATGGATGGGATAGAAGCTTGTGAGCAAATTAGAAAGATTCCGGAATTAGGAGAAACCATTATTACGTTTCTTACCGCAAGAGGTGAAGATTATTCGCAAATGGCTGGATTTGATGCCGGCGCAGACGATTATATTACCAAACCGATAAAGCCAAAAGTTTTGGTGAGTAAGGTAAAAGCATTGCTTAGAAGGTTTAAAGAAACAGAATCTACTTCTAACATTGTGAAGATTGGAAATTTAGTGATTAATAGAGATGAGTATAAGATCATGAAAGATGATGAAGAGCTTATCTTGCCAAGAAAAGAGTTTGAACTTTTGTCTTTATTAGCATCAAAACCCGGAAAAGTCTTTAAAAGAGAAGAGATTCTTGATAAAGTTTGGGGAAATGAAGTTGTTGTGGGCGGCAGAACTATAGATGTTCACATTAGAAAATTAAGAGAGAAGATTGGCGATGAAAGTTTTAAAACCGTAAAAGGTGTAGGTTATAAGTTTGTAATTTAATGTCTAAAACCTTTAAAAGATCATATAAATTTGCGATAAAGACTTCGCTTTACATCACTATATTTTTAATGCTTTTAATGAGCGTTTTCTTATATATCATGCATGATTTCCAGCTAGTGCCTGTATTATTCTTTGCTGGTTCGTGTTATCTTTTTTCTTTTTTTATCATTCAATATAGAGTAGAGAATTTTATCTATAAAAGGGTGAAAAAAATCTATGATAATGTTACACTTTTAGAAGCTTCAACATTAAGGCCAAACCAGATCACTACAGATATGGCCACTCTTACCAAAGAAGTAGAAAAATTTGCCGAAGACAAAAAGCTGGAGATCGAAACTTTAAAGATTCGTGAAACTTATAGAAAAGAGTTTATGGGAAATGTATCTCATGAATTAAAAACTCCTCTTTTCACCGTTCAGGGTTATATTCTCACTTTATTAGATGGGGCGCATAAAGATAAAGCGGTGCGCAAGAAATATTTAGAACGTGCCAGTAAAGGGGTAGAGCGGCTTATCTATATTGTAAAAGATCTAGATATGATTACCAAATTAGAAACTGGAGATCTTCATTTACATATCGAAAATTTCAATATTGTAGAGTTGGTGCAAAATTCATTCGATCTTTTAGAAATGAAAGCTGCCAAAAAGAACATCACCCTTACGTTCGATATAGAGTATGAAAAACCAATCTGGGTTTATGCCGATAAAGAACGAATTCAACAAGTGATCACCAATTTGGTAGTAAATTCTATTAAGTACGGTAAAAAGGGGGGGACCACGGAAATAAGTGTTGAAAATCTTATTAAAAATAAGGTGATCGTGAGAGTTACAGATAATGGTGAAGGTATAGAAAAAGCTAATATCCCAAGGCTTTTTGAGCGTTTTTACCGTGTAGATAAAAGTGGTTCTAGAAAAGAAGGTGGGTCTGGATTAGGGCTTTCTATTGTTAAGCATATTATTGAGGCTCATAATGAGAAGATTTATGTAGAAAGTGTGTTTGGCGTAGGAAGTGAGTTTTCATTCACGCTGGAAAAGAGTAAAGAGACCACTAAGATCATTAGTGCTTCTATAGTGGATTAACCCTTTATATTCCTCATTAGTATCCAACATTGTTAAATTGAAATCTTTTTGTTTGCAACTATTTGCAATGTGGAGATCTTTCAATCTTTTGGCTAAATATTCTTGTTCTGGTTGACCTGGAGTTGGAATAAAAAAAGCCTTTTTGTCCAGTTTAGCAAGATCTAATAAAGTAGTATAACCAGATCTTGATATTACTAATTTTGAACTATTAAGACAATCTTCCAATTCTTTAGACTGCATAAAATTATAAATAGAAATATTTTCAATCTGTTCCATTTTTTGTTCCTGCTCTATAATTCCTCTAATAAGTATTACATTTCCCTCGTATGTTTTAAATTCCTTTAAAACTTTATTTTCTAAGATGCTGCGTTGAGGTTCTGGTCCGGAAAGAATGATTAAAATATCTATAGTTTTAAGCAACTCTTTTTTCTGAAACCTGCTTAGAATACTTAAGTATTTTATTTTAAGTTTTGTCGACCTTAGATGACCTAATTTCCCGCTAAGGTTGGGTTCTAAATTATTGTCGGGCACCCAACATTCATCAAATCTCTCCATATATTTCTGATGAATTTTACTGCTTAATAAGGTTGTTGGGCCAGATATCACGTTGAGTTGATGGGTTATAAATACCGATGGTATGTTATCAGAATAAATTCCCCATCTATTATCTGAGATGATACCATCTATTCTATAAACGCTTATAAGTGTGTGTGTAATTTTCCTTTCTTCAGCAATAGTTTTAAGTATATGTGGGGTTTGCAGTAACATTTGTAAACCAAAGAAGGTGCTGCTTTTGGAATACTTAATATTATAGGAGGGTAGTTGAAAATTTTGAAGTTTTGGAAATTCTTTTTTTAATAATTCCAACGCTGCTCCATCTGATGCCAACAATACCTCAAAGTTTTGAGCAATTAATTCGGAAATGATTGGAATACTTCTGGTAGCATGGCCAAGCCCCCAATTTAGTACTGCCATTAAAATTCTTTTTTTAGCCATACGCAAATATAACAAACCCTACTCCTAAAGCTTTTAGTGATACTCTATTTGATAAAAATGCCGGTTGAAAAGGTTTTTTGGGTGGTTCTCCTCGATTTTAGCTAATTTTGTCAAAATATCAAGTAGTAGTGGGGAGTAAAAATAAACTCAAAAGATTTAGAGAGAACGAACAGTTTTCTAATGTTATTCAACCTTCAAGAGAAGAAATTACAGATCAAACCTATCCTTTAAAAGGAAATTGGAATGCAGATTTCTTTAAAAATGACAATCCTATAGTTTTGGAATTAGGCTGCGGAAAAGGAGAATATAGCGTTGCTCTAGCGCAAGCTTATCCGGAAAAGAATTTTATCGGGATAGATATTAAAGGTGCACGATTTTGGAGAGGCGCCAAAACAGCTATGGAAGATGATCTTCATAATGTGGGGTTTATCCGTACTCAAATAGAACTTGTAGATCAACTTTTTGCTGAAAATGAAGTTGATGAGATATGGATCACATTTCCAGATCCTCAAATAAAATATAAGAGAACCAAACATAGATTGACAAATTCAGAATTTCTTCAAAAATATAAGTTGATTTTGAAGCCTGAAGGGATGGTTAATTTAAAGACAGATTCAGAGTTTATGCATGGGTATACGTTAGGCTTGCTTCATGGGGAAGGGCATGAGATTGTTCAAGCCAATCATGATGTTTACAAAAATGTGTATTCGCCTAAGGAAGTGGTTGGTATACAAACTTTCTACGAAAAACAGTATCTTGAGCAAGGTAAGCCCATTACTTATATTCAATTTAAGATAAAATAACGCTTTGGAGGAAACAAAAATTTTCCTAATTACATATTTTGCGGCACTTCTGGGGGTAGTTCCACCTGGTCTTGTAAACATGACCGTTGCTAAAACCTGCTTGGAGCAAGGTAAGAAAAACGGGTTGTATGTTGCGGCAGGAGCATCTTTTGTGGTTTTATTCCAAGCTTTAATAGCTATCTTATTGGTTAAATATATTTTTGATAACCCATTTATCAAGAATATTCTTCTTCGAGCAGGATTAGTGGTTTTTTTACTGCTTTCTGTATATTTCTATGTACAGGCAAGAAGAGGTACACATATGCAGAAACACTCCAAAAAGGCAAATACAAATAGTATCTTTAAAGGAGTACTGGTAGCGGTGCTAAACGTATTTCCTATTCCTTTTTTCTGCGCGTTGGCTGCAGGTTTAAATATTGGAGGAGATGTAGAATATCATATTACATTTATTCTGCTCTTTATATTAGCGGCCTCTTCAGGAACATTTACTACACTTTATTTTTATGTAGTTTCTTTCTTAAAGATCGAAGAGAAAACCGAAGTTTTCAGCAAGTATTCAAATTATTTTATGGCGGCACTTATGTTGGTTTTAGTAATTATTACCTGTTTTAGGATTTTCTATTCTTAAATGGCTGCTGAAAAGGGTTTTTTTGAAAAAGTATATGAAGTGGTAAAACTTATACCCGAAGGTAGGGTAACTTCCTATGGTGCTATAGCCAGATATTTAGGTGCTGCAAAAAGTGCTAGAGTGGTTGGGTACGCAATGAACAATTCTCATAACATCGAAAATGTTCCTGCACAAAGAGTAGTGAATAGGCTAGGCTTGTTAACAGGAAAACATCATTTTGGGGGCACTTCTGCCATGCAACAATTACTAGAGGCGGAAGGGATTAAGGTTAAAGAAAATCAAATTCAAGATTTTAAAGAAGTCTTCTGGGACCCAAACCTAGAATTACCATCATATCAAGAATATATTCTTATATAATTTCAGCTTATAACTCTATCAATCAATTATCTTTAATTACTTCGAATTCTTAGCTTTTACTGTTATATTTGCATTTTAGAATCAGTCTACATAAGAGATTGAAATTGAAACAAATCAGCATGAAATTAGATCGAAAAGATATACTTGCCGCTTTAGAAACTATCACTGTTTCTGGAGAAGGTAAAAATATGGTAGAGAGCGGAGCCGTTCAAAATATAATGACCTTTGGAGATGAAGTAGTGGTAGATGTAGTGCTAACTACTCCTGCATTACACATTAAGAAAAGAGCAGAAGTTGATATCATAAAAGCAATTCATGAAAAAGTTTATGAAAAAGCTAAGGTGAAAGTCAACATTAAAGTTGAAGCTCCCGAAAAAACTGAAATTAAGGGAAAATCTATTCCCGGAATTACCAATATTATTGCAGTAGCCTCCGGAAAAGGTGGTGTTGGAAAATCTACAGTAACAGCAAATTTGGCTGTTTCACTAAGTAAAATGGGTTTTAAAGTTGGAGTTTTAGATGCCGATATTTATGGGCCGTCAATGCCTTTAATGTTTGATGTAGAAGCAGAAAGACCACTTTCTGTTAATGTTGATGGAAAGTCTAAAATGAAACCGGTTGAAAATTACGGAGTAAAAATGCTTTCTATTGGATTCTTTACAAAGCCTAATCAGGCAGTAGTTTGGAGAGGACCAATGGCAGCAAAAGCTTTAAACCAGATGATTTTTGATGCTGCATGGGGAGAATTAGATTTTATGCTGATAGATCTTCCTCCGGGAACAGGAGATATTCATCTGTCTATCATGCAATCGTTACCAATTACAGGTGCCGTAATTGTAAGTACACCTCAAAATGTTGCTCTAGCCGATGCTAAAAAAGGAGTAGCGATGTTTCAGCAAGAAAGTATCAATGTGCCTGTTTTAGGGATTATCGAGAATATGGCTTATTTTACACCTGAAGAATTGCCGGAGAATAAATACTTTATTTTTGGACAAGGCGGAGCTAGACTTTTAGCAGAAGATCTTAATGTTCCATTTTTAGGGGAATTGCCTCTGGTGCAAAGCATTAGAGAAGCGGGAGATATAGGTAGACCAGCAGCATTACAAACTGCTACCCCTTTAGAAACCGCATTTGAAGAGATTACTAGAAATGTTGTTCAAGAAACGGTAAATAGAAACAAAAGTATTCCTCCAACCGAAGCTATAAAAATCACTACCATGGCAGGATGTAGTGCGGTTAAAAAAAAATAAATGACTAGCGAAGAAATTAGATTGAATGTAGAAAAAGCTTTAGACGAAATTCGTCCTTTTTTACAGAGCGATGGGGGTGATATTTCCTTGGTATCTATAGAAGATGATAAGTTGGTAAAAGTTCAGTTAGAAGGTGCATGTGTAGGTTGTCATGTAAACCAGATGACTTTAAAATCTGGAGTGGAGATGACTATTAAAAAATATGTACCACAGATAGAGCAAGTTGTAAACATTGAAAGTTAGTACACTTTATTGCTACTAACTCTTTATGCAAATTGAAAGAGAATGATTAAAACAGATATTTTGATTATTGGTGCAGGTCCAACAGGACTTTTCACCGTTTTTGAAGCAGGATTATTAAAGTTAAAATGCCATTTGATTGATGCCTTACCTCAACCCGGAGGTCAGTGCTCGGAGATCTATCCTAAAAAGCCTATTTATGATATTCCTGGTTTTCCAGAAGTATTGGCGGGAGATCTTGTTACCAATTTAATGGAACAAATAAAACCTTTTAGCCCTGGATTTACTTTGGGTGAAAGAGCAGAAACTTTAGAAAAACAAGAAGACGAAACTTTTATAGTTACTTCTTCCAGAGGAACAAAACATCAAGCGCCTGTAGTAGTAATAGCAGGAGGTTTAGGAAGTTTTGAGCCAAGAAAACCACCTATAGCTTCAATTGGTAAATATGAAGATAAAGGAGTTTCTTATATCATTAGAGATCCGGAGGTTTATAGAGATAAAAGTGTGGTAATTGCCGGAGGTGGTGATTCTGCCTTAGATTGGTCTATTTATTTAGCAGGAATAGCTAAAGAAGTTTCTTTAGTTCATAGAAGGAATGATTTTAGAGGAGCTTTAGATTCTGTTGAAAAAGTAGAAGAACTATCTAAAACAGGTAAGATCAATTTAATTACAGAAGCTGAAGTAGTAGACCTTAAGGGTGAAGATCATTTAGATGCTGTAGTAATTAGACATAAAGGTCAAGCTTCAGATGAAGAAGTAAAACCTACAGATCATTTTATTCCTTTATTCGGACTTTCCCCAAAATTAGGTCCTATTGGAGACTGGGGATTAGAAATTGAAAAAAATGCCGTCAAGGTTGATAATACGTATGATTATCAAACCAATATACCCGGGGTATATGCTATTGGAGATGTAAATACCTATCCTGGTAAGCTTAAATTGATACTTTGTGGGTTCCATGAGGCTGCTATTATGTGCCAAAGTGCTTATCAGAGAATAAACCCTGAGAAGAAGTATGTAATGAAATATACTACAGTAAGCGGTGTAAGCGGATTTGATGGTTCTAAGAAAGAAGCAAAACGTGAAGTTGTAAAAAGCATCAATTAAAAATAATCACCTCATCAGTTGTCGTCAATTGGTGAGGTTCTTTTTATAAGCATATGTCAGATATAAAAATTACGATCATAGATAGAGAAGGAGAAGCTCATGTAGTAGATGCTCCAACAGATATGAATATGAACTTGATGGAAATTGTTCGTTCGTACGAACTTGCCCCTGAAGGAACCATCGGAATTTGTGGCGGAATGGCTATGTGTGCCTCTTGCCAGTGCTATGTTCTAAGCAACCATGACCATGTATTGCCAGAAAAAAGTTATGAAGAAGAAGATATGTTAGATCAAGCATTTTTTGTTCAAGATAACAGTAGATTGGGTTGCCAAATTCACATGACTTCAGAATTGGAGGGTTTGGAAGTTAAACTAGCGCCAGAGTCAACCTAAAACTTTATTTCTTCTTAAGATTTTACAAGACTTCTTAAAATTCTTTTTTTCTTTACCTTGCATTCTATCTATCGTAATTACAGGTAATGATAAGAATCTTAATAGTTCTCCTTCTATTCACTTTTACTGCCTCTTCTCAAGAGATAAGTCCGTATTTTAAAAATTACAGCAAACAAGATTATAAAGGAGAAAATACCAACTGGGATATTTCACAAAATTCAGAAGGTTCTATCTTTATAGCCAACGGCACCAATCTTCTAACTTTTAACGGTGATTTTTGGCAGAAGTACAAACTGCCAAAACCTTTTACTATTAGATCTGTAGAAGTTATTAACGATACTATTTATACTGGTTCTTATCATGAGTTTGGATATTGGTTAAAAGATGAAAAGAATAGATTAAACTATACCTCCTTAAGTTCTTCTATAGCCGCTAAAAATTTTGATAATGATGAAATCTGGAAGATCATTAATATCAATAATAGCATAGTTTTTCAATCTTTCGGAAAGCTTTATATATTTCACAAGAAAAATAAGAACATAGCTATTATTCCTTTTGGTAATATCTCTGCAGTCTATAGTTTTTATATAAATGAAACGCTTTATATCACTACCAAAAACAATGGTCTTTTTAAGCTCAATAATGAAAAGATAGAGTTTATAGATTGGAGTAAACCGCTTCAAAATTTTACCATTCAAAGCTTAGTTCCTTTTCAAAATGGATTGCTTATAGCAACTCAATTAAACGGACTTTATTTTTATAAGGATGGAAAACTTATAAAATGGAAATCTGCTTTAGATTCCAAATTTGAAAATCTAGAGATCAATAATTTAAAAATTGTAGATGGCTTTGTTTGTATTGGAACAATTAATAACGGTCTCTTAATTCTCGATTCAAAAGGTAATTATAAATATGTTTTCAATAAAAAGAATGGTTTTGAGAACAATACGGTTATTAGACAGTTTGTAGATAAAGACAACAACCTTTGGTTAGCACTAGATAATGGCTTAAGCAAGATCCATTTGTCTAAAGAAGTATTTGCCTTTAATGATAAATCTGGTGCTTTAGGAACCGTTTATTCAATCTTAGGAGAAGATAATCAGCTTATACTAGGTTCTAATCACGGCGTTTTTTATCTAAAAGATGGGAGTTTAGATTTTCTAAAATCTTCAAATGGTCAAGTATGGAACCTTACTAGCGTTGATGATGAGGTTATATGCGGGCACAACAACGGAACTTTTATAATTAAGAACGGTACCTTTAATTATCTAAATGATATTAATGGAGGGATGGATTTTATTAGAATTCCTAATTCTAATTCCTATCTACAGCCCAATTATACTGGATTAGCGAGGTATGAGAAAGTTGGAGGTAAATGGGTGTACAAGAGATATTCTGAAATTAACTATCCGGTAAATAAGGCCTATTTTGATGATAATGATCTGCTTTGGGTGGAAACTGCCCATAACGGGATTTTTCAATTTGAATTTTCAGAAGATAAGCAACATTTAAAATTAATTAGAAAGTTGGAAGATACTGGCTCTAAGCTTTTTGCTATTGGCAGCAATGTATATGTATCTCAAAAAGGGCATGTTTTGAACTATGATGCTGTTAACGACACACTTTTACTAGATAAGGTTTTGGAGAAAAAGCTAAAACCATTTAAAGAAGTTTCTTCTTTAAATAATCGCTTAGTAATTTCAAAAACCCCAGAGGCACTCAGAATTGTAGATGTTTCTTCAGGCAAATATTTTAATCTAAATGAAGATCTGATTTATAGTAGGATCATTAAGAATTTTAAAAGCGCTACAGCAATAGGAGAATATGTATATGTCTTTTTAGATGATGGTTTTTTAAAGATAGCTACAAGTGTATTGAATGAAAGTGACGTAGCATCTCAAACCTATTTAGAAAAGGTTTTTATCAATGGAAATCTTACAGATCTAAAAGATGAAGATGAAATTGCGTATAATAAGAATTCTATTAGTTTTTGGTTCTCAAGTAAAGATCCGGGTCCATTATCATTGCCGGTTTATTCGTATAAGTTAGAGGGTTATGACACTTCATGGTCTACTCCTTCAAAAGTGCATCAGGCTTCCTATAATAACTTACCGCCTGGAAAATTCACCTTCAAGGTAAAAAACGATTCCGAATTAGGAATTCAGCAAATTTCTGAATTTAGCTTTAAGGTATTACAGCCTTGGTATCTAAGAGGGTGGGCTTGGGCGATTTATATTTTGATGTTGTTATTTGTTCTGTATCTGGTTCATCTATACAATAAGTTGAAATTTGGTAAGCGCAAAAGAGAATATGAGAAGGAATTAGAATATGAGCAAAAGCTGGTCATTCAACGTCAAAATTTTGAAAGTAGTAAAAAGATAACAGAGCTAGAACAGGAAAGGCTTCGAGGTAAACTGAAAGCCAAAAGTAAAGAGTTGGCAACCTATGCGGCATTAATGGCAAGAAAAGAAGATATTCTTATCGAGATGGAGCGCGAGATTAATAAATCTAACATTAAGACTGAAAATAATAAGCTGTACAGTAAATTAATTGATATTAAAGATAAGCAAGTTCATACTCAAAACGAATGGAAGCTATTTGAGCGAAACTTCAACGAGGTTCATGAAGACTTTTTTAGAATTCTTCAAAAAAATTATCCAACCCTTACACCAAAAGATCTAAAACTATGTGCCTACCTTAAAATGAATTTAAGTTCTAAAGAAATTGCACCATTAATTGGTATTACATTTAGAAGTGTAGAACTACATCGTTATAGGTTAAGAAAGAAATTTAATCTTTCCAAAAAGCAAAATCTTGTTAAATTTCTTATGAAAGTGTAAATATTAGCTAGCGAAAACGTTGTAAATTTTTACATTTCAACTCATCATTACCACATCAAATTATAATTATTATATTTTAATTACTTTATTTTAATTTTGTAAACAACTAAAAATCAATACTTAGTAGTTGTTTCATAACTTGATGTGGTCAGTTATATTGTTATTTCTGCCACATACAAATCCCTTAGTGTAGTTTTGAATGTATTCGATCTCTTTTCTTAAATATTTTAAGAACCTAGGAGAAAGCTATAGACCATGATTTAAATATTCTTAAAAATTCAGGCGTACACATGAAAACAAAATTAACTCTAATTTGCTTGTTGCTCAATTTCTTCTTTCTCCATGCACAAGCTCAAGAACGTATTATTACAGGAACGGTATCCTCAAGTTCAGATGGATTACCATTACCTGGAGTAAACGTAATTGTAAAAGGTACTTCTACTGGAACCATAACAGATTTTGATGGAAACTATACCATAGGTGCATCAAACGAAAATTCTCTTGTATTTAGTTTCTTAGGTTTTGAATCTAAAGAAATGACAGTGGGTTCACAAAACACTTTAGATATCGTATTAAGCGAAAGCGCCTCCACACTAGGAGAGGTTGTGCTTGTAGGTTATGGTAGTACTAAGAAACAAGACGTAACTGGTGCAATTACAAGAATTAAAGCAGAAGAGTTGGTAAAACAACCAGCTTTAACTCCTACTCAATCTTTACAAGGTAAGGCATCTGGAGTTCAAATTATAAGTTCTGGAGCGCCGGGAAGCTCTCCAATAGTTAGAATTCGTGGAACAGGTACTGTACAAGGTGGGAGAGATCCTATTTATGTGGTAGACGGAATTATTACAGATAGAATAGACAATATAAGTAGTGAAGATATTACTTCGATTGATATATTAAAAGATGCATCATCATTAGCCATTTATGGTACTCGAGGAGCAAATGGAGTAATAATAGTAACTACCAAATCTGGAAAGGCTGGTAAAATGCAAATAGATTATTCTTCTTACTACGGAATTAAAGATGTTTTAAGTAAGGTTGATATGGCCAATTCTAGGGAGTTCGTTAATTTTTCAAATCAAGCATATGGCTACGAAAGATTTAGCCAAGAACAGCAATATAATACAGATTGGTTTGATGAAATCACCAGAACAGGAACGGTAATGAATCATAATATCTCCATTAGCGGTGGTAATGAAAAAGTAACTTCTTTTTTTAGTGGAAATTACTTTGAGGAAGAAGGAATTTTAATAGGAAATGATTATAGAAGGTTGAATTTAAGAGGAAAAGCTTCGTACAATCTGTCAGATAAATTAAAATTTGATCACAACATTTCATTATCCTTAAATAGAGTTGTGCCTAAACCTTACTCAACTTTTACAACTGCTTACAAACAATCTCCAATTGTACCTGTAAGATATGTTGGAGGAAGTTATGATGGCAGATATGGAGTGCCATTTGATGATTCTGGAGCCAGTTTTAATAATGTGGGAAATCCGGTGGCTGGTTTAGAGCTTAATGACGAAAAACAAAATAACCTTATTTTACAAGGAAATGTGTCTGCAACGTATGATGTTACAGATTATCTATCTGCAACTTCAAGATTTGGAATAGAAAGCGGATATGGAAAATCTTATGTGTTCACTCCAAATCTTCAGCAGTTTCTTGCTGCAGATCCAACTAGAGAAGTTTCAGGTTTTAATTCAGACAATAGAAATACATTAAAGGTTAGAAAAAGTGATTTTTATCACTGGGTTTTTGATGCCTTCTTAACTTTTGATAAAACATTTGCTGAAAAACATGGTGTAAAATTAACCCTGGGTACTACAGCAGAAGAAGAGCAAAATGATTTTATAGAAGGCACAAGATTTAATGTTCCAGATGATTCTAATTTATACTCCTTAAATAATGGAGAGCAAGGTACCGATGTAGTAAGCAATCAGCTTTCAGACAAAAGCAGACTTCGTTCTTACTTTGCACGGCTTAACTATGATTTCGATAATAAATATCTATTAACAGCCACTGTTAGAAGAGACGGTTCTAGTGTGTTTGCTAATAATGACGATAAATGGGGAAATTTTCCATCAGTAGGTCTTGGTTGGGTAGTTTCTAACGAGGAGTTTCTAAATAACTCTAATGTTGTAAATAATCTAAAATTAAGAGCAAGTTGGGGACAATTAGGAAATCAAAAAATTCCGTTAAACGTGCTAACGTTTAATTCAGATCTTGGATATGTACTTGGGCCAGATCAACATATAGTTCCAGGCTCAACTATTACAGCAATTATTGATGAGAATGTAGGGTGGGAAGTAACAGAAGAATATGATTTCGGAATAGAGTTCGCTTTTCTTGATAATAGACTTTCAGGGGAATTTGATTATTACGATAAATTAAATAAAAATGCTATTCTGCCAATAAGCTTACCAGATGCTTTTGGAGCTTCCGGTATTACATTAACCCATGCTGGGAAGATTAGAAATAGAGGTTTAGAATTTGCGTTAAATTGGGATGATCGAGTAAATGAAAATTTTAGTTATCACATTGGTGGTAACATTACCAAAAACGATAATAATCTAGAAGAGATCACTAATCCTTTTGCTTTCGAACAACAAGGTGGAAGTTTAGGAAACGGGCAGGTGACTAAAAGATTGAAAGAAGGTCAGCCATTAGGAAGTTTCTATTTACTTGAAGTGGATGGCTTCGACGAAAGAGGAGATTTTGTTTATAAAGATGTAAATAATGATGGAGCTATAGATGACAGCGATCGTCAATTCTTCGGGTCTATTCAACCAGATATATATTTTGGTATTAATGCGGGATTCGATTATAAGAATTGGGATTTTAATGCCCAAGGATATGGAAATTCTGGAAGTAAAGTTTACAATGGTAAAAAAGCCCAACGTTTTGGAGGAGAAAATGTAGAAGCAAGTGTTGCTCAAAATATTTTCAATTTTGATAATGCATCTAATATGAACCCGGCTCCTTCTAATGAAGTGCCATTATCTTCTACTTACTTCTTAGAGAGTGGAGATTTCTTCAGAATAAATAATATTACAGTAGGATATACATTGCCAGATGTTATTCCTGGAGTAAAAAAGTTAAGAGTTTATGCCTTGGCTCAAAACCCAATAATCTTTAAAAAATTCACCGGATTTACTCCAGAACTACCGGGAGATGGAGATCCATTAGGAGATGCTTCAGGTATCGAGTTAAATGCATATCCATCAGTTCAATCCTACCTAATAGGGGTGAATCTTAATTTCTAAAAAGATCTAGTTATGAAAAAACCTATAAAAATAATTATTACTGGTCTAACGCTATTGTCTCTAGCTGCCTGTAGTGATAATGAATTTCTGGATGTACAACCATCTAAAGAAACTCCTGAACAAGCGCTTTCAAGTCCATCTGCAGCTACAGAGTTGGTAAATGCCGTTTATAATAAATTTCTATCTTTTAATGAAAGCTCTTTTTCTTGGATAGGTGTTACCAGCATAACAACCGATGATGCCGATAAAGGAAGTGATCCTGGAGATACTGGAACAGATAAAGACCTGATGGATGCTTTAACTTTTACTTCTAATACTATTTCTATAAATGAAGTATGGGAAGCTAATTATCAAGGTATCGCAAGAGCTAATCAAGCTTTAAAATACTTGCCGGATCTAGATATAGATGAAACTTTAAAATCTAGATTGATCGGTGAGACTAAATTTTTAAGATCTATGTTTTATTTTAGATTGGTAAGAATGTTTGGAGGTGTGCCTTTAATACAGGGAGTGCCAGATATTCAAAATCAAGATGATATAAATACTGCAAATAATAGAGTGTCTAAAGAAGATATTTATGCATTTATTACTGCAGATCTTCAAGACGCAGTAGATAATTTGCCGGTTTCTTACCCTAATTCAGACCTTGGTCGCGCAACAAAAGGTGCTGCTTTAACTCTTCTTGCAAAAGTTAATATGTATCAAGACAATTGGCAACAAGTATATGATTTTACTAATGAAGTTATGGGTCTGGGTTATAGTCTAACTCCAGAATATGAAGATGTTTGGAAGGAAATTGCAGAAAATAACGCTGAATCTATTTTTGAAATTCAAGGTAGAGGTGAAACTCCAAATAAAGGTGTTGAGGGATATTTTGTGGTTCAAGGCGCTAGAGGTGCTGGAGGTTGGGGCTGGGGCTTCAATACGCCTACAGAAGATCTTACAAACTCTTATGAAGAAGGGGATAAAAGAAAAGATGCTACTATCATTTTTAGAGGAGAGACATTGTGGGATGGTTTTAAAGTTGCCGAGACTGTTTCTAACCCAAGATATAATCAAAAAGCTTATGTGAGTAAAACAATGGAAAGCTTTAATGGTGGTGATTGGGAATCTAATAAAAACGTTAGAATTCTAAGATACGCTGAAGTTCTATTAATGAATGCAGAGGCAGCTTTAAAAGTTGGTGGAGATGTTAAAACTCCATTGAATTTAGTGAGAGAACGTGCTGGCCTAGAAGCATTAGATAATGTTACCCAAATGGATGTTTGGAAAGAACGCAGATGGGAACTTGCTTTTGAGCATGACCGATATTTTGATCTAGTACGTCAAGGTAGAGCAGGACAAGTTTTAAGAGCTCACGGGAAGAACTTTGTAGATGGTAAAAATGAATTGTTCCCAATTCCACAAGCACAAATAGATCTAAGTAAGGGTAAGTTAACTCAAAACCCAGGTTACTAAATTGAATTTAATAACATTGGATTGACCCTACAAAGATCCAGTGTTATTTTAATATATCGAAAAAAGCTATTTACATGAAGAAAACACGTTTCATAATTGCGCTTATCTATATCGGAATAATAAGTTCTGTAATGATCTCGTGTTCCAAAAGTGAAGATAATAACGGCAGTAATCCAACTCCAAATCCTCCAGATCCAGGATTACCTCAACAATTATCAGATGTAGAGTTAATGGATAAATTACAGGAACAAACGTTCAAGTATTTTTGGGATTTTGCACATCCTGTAAGTGGCTTGGCCAGAGAACGGTCAGATGCTAATTCTTACGGCGGTGAAGCTCCTAATATTGTTACAACAGGAGGGAGTGGTTTTGGTGTAATGGCAATAATTGTAGGAGTAGAAAGAAATTATATTTCTAGAGAACAAGCTGTAGAAAGATTGAATAAGATCACCAATTTTATATTAAATGGGGATAGATTTCATGGTGCTTTACCACATTGGTATAATGGAAATACTGGAAAAGTACGGCCATTCTTTACGGAAGATAACGGTGGAGATCTCGTAGAAACTTCTTTTATGATTCAAGGGCTTTTAGCTGCCAGGCAGTATTTTGATCTGGATGTTTCAGAAGAACAGGCTTTGCGAGAAAATATTAATGCTATCTGGGATGGTGTAGAATGGGATTTTTACACCAATAATAAAAAGTCATTAACCTGGCATTGGTCTCCAGAATATCAGTTTCAAATAAATCATCAAATTCAGGGTTATAACGAAGGCTTGATCACTTACGTGTTGGCAGCATCTTCACGAACTCATGCCATCGAGTCAGATGTTTATCATAACGGATGGGCTTCTGGTGCTAATTTTGTAAATGGAAGATTCTATTATCAAAAATGGCAATTGCCACTAGGACCAGATTTTGGAGGTCCGTTATTCTTTGCTCATTATTCTTTCTTAGGATTGAATCCTGAAGGATTGCAAGATACTTATGCCAACTATTGGGATCAGAATGTAAACCATACTCTTATTAATAGAGAGTATAGTATTAGAAATCCAAAAGGTTTTGAAGGTTATAGTGCGGTAAACTGGGGCTTAACCGCTAGTGATGATAATACCGGGTATTCTGCGCATAGTCCTACTAATGATAATGGAACTATAACTCCAACTGCAGCATTATCTTCTATGCCATATACTCCGGAAGAATCTTTAAAAACGCTTCGTCATTTTTATTATGATTTTGATGGTAAACTTTGGGGCCAATATGGATTTTATGATGCTTTTAATCAATCTGAAAATTGGTATTCCAATCAATATTTAGCTATAGATCAAGGGCCAATAATAGTCATGGTAGAAAATTATAGAACAGGATTGTTATGGGATCTTTTTATGTCTTGTCCGGAAGTAAAGCAAGGCTTAACAAAATTAGGTTTCAGTAGTCCAAACATTTAGAAATACAAGAGGTGGGAAACTCCACTTTTAGCAGAACAATTTTTAAGCATTAAAAAGTAGAACTAACTTAAATCGCGTTGAATAATGAAAACAATTAAACTATTCCTAAGTTATATTTCACTGGGGCTATTAATGATGTTTTTCTCCTGTACAGAAGAAGATCAATTTTACCCATCTATAGAGTCTATACCTTGCGAGCAGACTGATGTAGTTGCAGATCCAAATATCATTTCAGACTTTCAATGTCAGGCAAATGTAGCGCTTGAAGGGGTAGAGGCTGTGTTAAATCCAGATGAGTCTGGAATTAATACTAGTAGATTTGTTGGGAAATATGAAGATCCTGCTGCACCTTGGGATGCCTTGATCATAGATTATGGTACATCAATAGACCTTTCTACTTTCAACACTTTTAAGATAAAAGTAAAAGCTCCGGTAGCTGGAACTTTAAAAGCAAAACTAGAAGGCGGATCGTCACTCGCAAAAGAAGTAGATGCTAACATTACCAATACTTCTGGCTGGGTAGAATATTCATTTGATTTTAGCGATCAATTCAATAAAGACCATACCAAGTTAGTATTGTTCTTTAATGCAGGAGTAGATACAGATGGATCAGATATTTATTATATAGATGATCTTAAATGGGTTGCTACAGCAGATCCTTGTGCTGGTGTTGCACCAGATCTTAGTATTGTAAACGATTTTGATTGTCAGAGAAATCAAGATGTTCCAGAAGTAGAACTTACGGCCAACCCAGCTAAATCTGATCTTAACAATAGTAAATTTGTTGGTAAATATGTAGATGAAGTTGGAGCTTGGGATGCCGTAATTATAGAGTATGGTACTTCTATAGATCTTTCTACTAACAATGTTTTCAAAATAAAAGTTTGGGCTCCGGTAGCAGGAACGCTAAAAGCTAAATTAGAAGGAGGAACTTCTGCAGGAATCGAAAAAGATGCTGCTGTTACCAAAACAGAACAGTGGGTAGAATATTCTTATGATTTCAGCGATCAGGCTATGGAAGATCATACCAAAATTGTTTTATTCTTTAATGCAGGAGTAGAAACAGATGGTAAACAAGTGTATTATATAGATGATCTTAAATTTGCTGAACTTTCTGATGTTTGTAATGGAGTAATTCCAGATAGAAGTATTATTAATGATTTTAATTGTCAGCAAAACACTACAATTCCCGGATTCCTTTCAACTTCTATAGTAGAGAACCCTAAGGTGGGTGAAGGTAACCCTAGCGATATGGTTCTGGAAGTTACAGATGATGGTACGCAAGCTTATGATGCATTGATATTTGAATCTTCGCAAGCATTTGATCTATCCACAAAAAATTACTTCAAGATCAAAGTTCTTGCTGAAAGAGCAGTGCCATTATTGGTGAAACTAGAAGGAGGAACTACCCCGGCAAAAGAAGTTTTTGCAGCTATAGATGTAGTAGGAGAATGGGCAGAATACACAGTAGATTTTACAGATCAGGCAGCTTCAGATCACACAAAATTAGTGCTGTTCTTTAATGGTGGGCAAAGTGATGGAACCCCAACAGATAAATATTATATAGACGATCTAAGATTTGCAGCATTCGATCCATGCGATGGAATTGCAACAAATATGAACATCGTAAATGACTTTGAATGTCAACAGAACTATGAGATTACCTGTTGTGTAACTACAGAAATTGTAGACAATCCAAAATCGAGTGGAGCTAACACTAGTAGTAAAGTGCTTAAAGTGCTAGATAATGGTACCGAAGCTTATGATGCTTTGGTTTTTGATAGAGGAGGAGTAATAGATCTTTCTACTAAGAATATGTTGAAGATAAAAATTCTTTCTACCAGAGCCGTGCCTTTATTAACCAAGCTTGAAGGTGGAACTTCTCCTGCCAAAGAGATTTTTGCAGATATTACCGTTGTAGACAAATGGACAGAATATACTGTAGACTTTAGCAGTGAAGCTGGAGCTAATCATAAAAAATTAGTACTCTTCTTCAATGGAGGTCAATCTGATGGTACCGCAGAAGATATCTATTATATAGATGATATCAAGTGGGAATAATGTGAAGGCTCTAAATGGGCATTTTAATCTCAGTCTAAAAAAAATAATCTTTTTTGAATTAGTAAAATGTGTTGCACTTCCAATTTGGGAGGGCAACATGTTTTTACCTAACGCAAACAAATCAGTTATATGAAAATTTATACCTACCTATTAATTGCATCCATCTTTTTAAACACTTCTTGTAAAAATACTGCTGAAGATCAGCAAAAATTAGAGATAGATTCCAACGATAAAACAACTCAAAAATTAGAAGGAGAAGCATTATTGGATACTGTAGAAAGTAAGACCTTAAAATATTTTTGGGACTATGCAGAGCCAAATTCAGGATTAGCAAGAGAAAGGTTTCATCCAGACGGCAATTATCCTTTAAATGATCAAAATATTATCACTACCGGTGGTTCTGGGTTTGGATTGATGGCCTTAATTGCTGGAATAGACAGAAAATTCATTCCCAGAGAAGAAGGAATAAAAAGATTAGATAAAATTGCAGATTTTCTGGCAAAAGCAGATAGATATCATGGGGCATGGTCTCATTGGATTGATGGTGAAACAGGAAAAACTCAACCTTTCGGACAAAAAGATAATGGAGGAGATCTTGTAGAAACTTCCTTTTTAGCACAAGGTTTTATCGTGATCAGAGAATATCTAAAAAATGGAACAGATCAAGAAAAAGCGGTAGCTGCAAAATATGATGAACTTTGGAAAGGGATAGATTGGAACTGGTATACTAATAATAAAGATGTATTATACTGGCACTGGTCTCCAGATTATAAATGGGAAATGAACTTTCCGTTAGAAGGTTATAATGAAACTTTGATAACTTATATCATGGCCGCAGCATCTCCAACTCATAGTATTTCTGCAGATGCTTATCATAAAGGCTGGGCAAGAAATGGAGCTATAGTTTCACATAATTCTAAATATGGATTGCCATTAGTTCTAAAACATAATTATGCTGAAGAATTTGGGGGTCCCTTATTTTGGGCGCATTATTCTTACTTAGGCTTGAATCCAAAAGGACTTTCAGATGAATATGCAGATTACTGGGAGTTAAATAAAAATCATGTAATGATAGATTATTTATACTGTGTAAAAAATCCTAATCAATTTGAAGGTTATGGTGAAAATGTTTGGGGACTTACCGCCAGTTATACAAAAGAGAAAGATGGGAGTATTGGATATACCGCTCATTCTCCTAATAATGATAGAGGAGTAATTTCTCCAACTGCAGCTATAAGTTCTATTCCATATACTCCTAAACAATCTCTAGCTGCCATGAGCTATTTCTATAATGAACTGAATGATCTTACTTGGGGCCCTGCCGGATTTTATGATGCTTTTAGCTTGGTAGGAGAAGATTGGGTAGCCCCTCAATATTTAGCGATAGATCAAGGGCCAATGGTGGTAATGATAGAAAATTATAGATCCGGTTTAATCTGGGATCTATTTATGGGTGCCGATGAGGTAAAGCAAGGATTAGATAAATTGGGTTTTAAATATTAATTGATATAGCATGAAAAAGTTTTTAATTCTATTCTTAATAACAATGTTTCACTTACAGGTGTTCTCACAAATTTCTGAGCACTCTTTTGATGAAAAAGTTGAAGTTCCTGTAAAGTTAGATTATGTATTATATACGCCAGATGGATATAAAGATTCCAAAAAACAGTATCCGTTAATTGTATTTCTTCATGGAGCCGGAGAGCGTGGGGAAGATCTTTCGAAAGTTTCGGTTCATGGACCTTTAAATTATATAAAAGAAGGACATAAGATTGATGCTGTAATCTTGGCTCCACAATGTCCGGAAGGAGTGTATTGGAGAGCGCATGAAGTTGCCGCTTTGGTTAAAAAAGTGATCAAGGAGAATAGAATTGATGAAAGCCGCGTGTATTTAACAGGTTTAAGTATGGGTGGATATGGAGTTTGGGCTACAGGAGGAGAATATCCTGAGCTTTTTGCTGCGATGGCTCCGGTTTGTGGTGCCATTTATAGACCTATATACAGAAACATCTCTCATATCCAAAAAATGCCAATTTGGGTGTTTCATGGTGCCTTAGATGATGTGGTTTCTCCAACCAATAGTAATGAAATGGTTAAGACGTTAAAAGAGGCTGGTAATGATGTAAAGTACACAGTATATCCATTAGCAAATCACAATAGTTGGACAGAAACTTATAACAATCCTGCATTATACGAGTGGTTATTAGCTCAGAAAAAATAGAATAAATGTCAAGATCTATAGGCTAGATCGAAAAAAAACAGAAGAAGATGGAAATGATTAATACCCTATATAAACACACTACACTTGTTAAGAAATTAATTGTTTTGGCAATTTGTGGATGTTCTTTTGCCATGAATGCTCAAGAAAAAAAACTAAATAGCAAAAAGCCAACCATAGACTACTCGGCATATAAAGCTGATAAAGTTGAAATGAACAGAAAGATAGATTCCCTGATCTCTGTAATGACTTTAACAGAGAAACTTGGACAGTTAAATCTACCTTCTTCTGGCGATTTTACTACAGGGCAAGCTAAAAGTACAGATGTCGCCAAGAAGATTGAAGAGGGAAAGATTGGTGGTTTATTCAATATTAAAACAGTTGAAAAGATAAGAGAAGTTCAAAAGATAGCTGTAGAAAAAAGTCGATTAAAGATTCCTTTGATCTTTGGGATGGACGTGATTCACGGGTATGAAACCACCTTTCCAATTCCGTTAGGCTTGTCTACCTCTTGGGATATGGCGTTGATAGAGAAAACTGCACAAATGGCTGCCATGGAAGCGAGTGCAGATGGAATTAACTGGACATTTTCTCCAATGGTAGATGTTTCAAGAGATCCACGCTGGGGGAGAGTTTCAGAAGGGAATGGGGAAGATGCTTATTTAGGTGGAGAAATTGCAAAAGCAATGGTACGTGGGTATCAGCAAGATGATCTTAGTAAAAGCAATACCATTCTTGCTTGTGTTAAACACTTTGCTTTGTATGGCGCATCAGAAGCAGGGAGAGATTATAATACAGTAGATATGAGCAGAATTCGTATGTATAACGATTATCTGCCTCCTTATAAAGCGGCAATAGAAGCTGGAGTAGGTACTGTAATGGCTTCTTTTAATGAAGTAGATGGAATTCCTGCCACAGGTAACAAATGGTTGTTAACAGACTTGCTAAGAGATCAATGGGGTTTTGACGGATTTGTGGTGACAGATTATACTGGTATTAATGAAATGATAGCGCATGGAATGGGTGATCTTCAAACAGTTTCTGCTTTAGCATTAAATGCAGGAGTAGATATGGATATGGTGGGAGAAGGATTTGTTTCAACATTAGAAAAATCGCTTTCAGAAGATAAAGTTTCAGAAGAAAGCATAGATAAGGCGGTTCGAAGAATTTTAGAAGCGAAGTTCCAATTAGGACTTTTTGAAGATCCTTATAGATATACAGATAAAGAACGAGCAGATTCTGAAATCTTCACTAGCGTAAATAGAAAATTTGCCAGAGAAGTAGCCTCTCAATCTATGGTATTACTTAAAAATGAAAATAATGTTCTTCCAATTAAAAGATCAGGAACTATTGCGGTTGTTGGTCCGTTGGCCAATGCCAGCAATAATATGGCCGGAACTTGGAGCGTAGCTACTCCCCAAGATAAATCTATTTCGGTATTAGATGGAATTAAATCTGCCGTTGGAAAATCTGCTAAAGTACTTTATGCTAAGGGGAGTAATTTGTCTTACGATAAAGAATTTGAAGCACGAGGAACTGCTTTTGGAAAAGACATTCCAAGAGATGGAAGGTCTGATGAAGAGATGTTAAAAGAAGCGGTATCCATTGCTTCAAAATCTGATGTTATTGTCGCTGCAATTGGTGAAGCCGCAGAAATGAGCGGAGAAAGTAGTAGTCGTACCGATATTTCTATTCCTAAGGCACAAAGAGATCTGCTACAAGCCTTGGTGAAAACCGGAAAACCTGTAGTGCTGGTGCTTTTTAACGGACGTCCGTTGGTGCTAACAGAAGAAGATAAAACAGTACCTGCAATTTTAGATGTATGGTTTGCAGGGAGCGAAACAGGAGATGCACTGGCAGATGTTTTGTTTGGTGATGTTAATCCATCGGCAAAGATCACAGCAACTTTTCCAAGAAATGTAGGTCAGATCCCTATTTATTATAATCATAAAAATACAGGGAGACCTTTAGAAAATAAAGAAGGGGAATTCGTAAAATTTCGATCTAACTATCTAGATGTTCGAAATGAACCTTTATATCCATTTGGGTATGGATTAAGTTATACTACTTTTAGCTATAAGAATTTGAGTTTGAGTACGGAGCAACTTGCGGAGAATGAAACCTTAAAGATTAGCGTAGATATTACCAATTCTGGTAATTATGATGGAAAAGAGGTTGTGCAGTTATATGTAAGAGATCTTGTTGGCTCTGTTACTAGACCGGTTAAAGAATTAAAAGGTTTTCAGAAGATATTTCTCAAAAAAGGAGAAATGAAAACTGTAACATTTGAGCTTAGTGTTGAAGATTTAAAATTTTATAATTCCAGTTTAGAACATGTTTATGAACTAGGCGGTTTTGAAGTTTTTGTTGGAACTAATTCTGAAGAAAATTTAAATGCTAAATTTGAACTAGTTAAATAAACTACCTACAAAATTTATACTTTATGAAAAATATATGTGCATTAATCTTAATGTTCTCATTGTTAACGATTTCAGCTCAAGAAATACAGTCACCTTCAAAAGAAATTAAGGTAGAATTTTCTTTAAATGCTGAAGGAACTCCTGTTTACAAGGTTATGTATAAGGGAGAAGAGGTTGTGAAGTCGAGCAAAATGGGTATTTCTTTAAAAGATTTACCAGCATTAGATAAAAATTTCAGCATTCTGAATGAAGAAAATCAAAGTGTTGATGAAAATTGGGAGCCGGTGTTAGGGGAACAATCTTCAATTAGAAACCATTATAACGAAACTACCTTCCATCTACTTCAAAAGGAAACTGGTAGCAAATTAGACATTGTGTTTAAGGTATATAATGAGGGTGTCGCTTTTAGATATGAATTTCCGATAGTGGATGCGGTAAAATATTTTGTTGTTTCTGAAGAGAATACAGAATTCAACTTAACAGGAGATCACAAGACTTTTTGGATTCCTGGAGATTTTGATAGTCAGGAATATAATTATAACGAAAGTAAACTTTCAGAAATAGATAATTCTTCTTTAGATCTTAATAATGGTATAGCGCTTCAAAGCATATCTGGAAAACATATGGTGCAGTCTCCTTTGATGATGAAGTCTGAAGACGGTCTATATGTAAACATTTTTGAAGCAGCCGTAGTAAATTATCCGGTAATGCATTTAAAAGTGAATCCGGAGAATTATCAGCTTAAAGCAACCTTGGTTCCTAATGCAATTGGAGACAAGGCCTATTTAAGAACTCCTTCTGTTACCCCATGGAGAACGATTATGGTGAGTGATGATGCTCGAGATATTGTAGGTTCAAAAATGATCTTGAATCTTAATGAGCCTAATAAAATTGAAGATGTTTCATGGATCAAGCCTATGAAATATGTGGGAATTTGGTGGGAAATGCATGTAGGTAAATCTACTTGGGATTTTGCAGGAAGCCAAAATGCTCAAAATGCTGCTTCAAGTGAATTAGTACCTTCAGGAAAACACGGTGCCACTACAGAAAACACTAAAAGATATATAGATTTTGCAGCTAAGCATGGTTTTGATGGTGTTTTAGTGGAAGGTTGGAATGTAGGTTGGGAAGATTGGTTTGGAAACTGGAAAGAAGATGTTTTTGATTTTGTAACCCCTTACCCAGATTTCAATTTAAAAGAAGTGTCAGATTATGCAAAATCTAAAGGTGTTAAAATGATTATGCATCATGAAACTTCTGGATCTGTTGCCAATTATGAAAGACATTTAGATAGAGCTTTCAACTTGATGGAGGACTATGGTTATCCGGCAGTAAAAACGGGATATGTTGGAAAAATAATACCGAGAGGAGAATTCCACGATGGACAAACAATGGTAAATCATTTTAATTATGTAGCGCAACGTGCTGCAGATTATAAGATCATGGTGAATTCTCATGAAAGTGTGCGCCCCACCGGTTATAGTAGAACCTATCCAAACTACATTGCTGCAGAAGCCGCAAGAGGTAATGAATTTAATGCATGGAGCTCAGGGAACGATCCTAAGCATGAAACCATCTTGCCATTTACAAGATTACTTGGTGGCCCAATGGATTATACTCCAGGGATCTTCGAAATTAAGATGAATTACTACGATCCTAATAAAACCGAGCAGGTGCATACAACGTTGGCAAAGCAATTGGCTTTGTATGTTACTATGTATTCTCCATTGCAAATGGCTGCAGACCTGCCTGAAAATTATGAAAGATACTTAGATGCATTTCAATTTATAAAAGATGTGCCGGCAGATTGGCAAGACTCTAAATATTTAGAAGCAGAACCTGGAGACTATCTAACAATTGCTAGAAAAGATAAGAATTCTGAAAGCTGGTTTTTAGGAGCCATTACCGATGAGAATTCTCGAAAGTCTGAAATAAAACTGGATTTTCTTACTCCCGGGAAAAAGTATAAAGCAACTATATATGCAGATGGTAAAGATGCCGATTGGAAAAAGAACCCAAAGAGCTATGCTATTAAATCTAAAACAGTAACCAGTTCATCTAATTTAAAATTAGAACTGGCAGCTGGAGGTGGAACGGCTATAAGCATAGTTCCTATAGATTAGATAACTATTAAGAGCAATACTAAGAAAGAGATTTCTTAATCCAAGACTATGGGTTGAGAAATCTCTTCTTCAATTCCGTTCCATAATTTTATTCGGTAGTTAAGACTTTCTCTGGAAATTGCTAAAACTTCTTGCCATTTTTCAGGATCATTGTCGCAAAGTTCTTCTACCATTTTAAATGCCATAGGCCCATGTTCATCTGCATCAAGCTCTATGTGCCTGTCAAAATAATATTTAAATAACTTCAAATCTTCTTCTGGAAAATTCTGCTGAACACTTTTTATAATTGAAGTGAACATATCCGGAATTAAGCCTTCTCTTCCAAAGGTAAAAGCCGCCGCAATTTTGTGAGGCTTACCTTCTGAAATAGTTTCAAAGGTAAATTTTAAGAATTGCTTGATAGATATAGGTAAGTCGCTAACAGCAATCACCAAAAAAATATCGGTACCATGAGTTACCTGAAGTAGAAAGTCTTCTATTTTTTTTCTACTGGCACCACTTCGATACATGGCTTCCAGATACATTTCAAAATGACTTTGATGCTTGCCATCAATATTAACATCTGTCTCTTCTGCCAATACAATTTCGTTGATGAGGTATCTAATTTCAGGATTGCCAACCGGTACCCATGGAGTAGAGGTTTTAGTAAGTTTTTCCTGTAAAGATTTTAAGAGCGACATAAAATCCCAAACCGCAAACACATGGTGTTCCATAAAACATCTTAAATGTTCTGGGGTGGTAATCTTATGGTATAAAGAATGATTTAATAATTGCTCTGTTTGAGGCTTTAATGCTTTATTGATGTCTTGTATCATGCTCTCTTATTCAAAGCTGCAAAAGTAATTAGCATCTCATGATTTTTAAAATGATTACGGCTATTTTTTTGAGTTTTAACGCTATTTGTAGCTGAAAAGTAATAGGTTACGATAACGGTACTAATAGAGTTGAAAATTTCAGTAAAAGAAAAAGGGCAAACTAACATGTGATTAGTTTACCCTTTCTCTATAATAATTGTTGATTTTATGAATTGAATGCGGGAATTCCTGTAATATCCATTCCGGTAATTAGTAAATGAATATCATGAGTTCCTTCATAAGTAATTACACTTTCTAAGTTCATCATATGTCTCATAATACTATATTCACCGGTGATTCCCATTGCTCCAAGAATTTGTCTTGCTTCTCTGGCAACATGCAGTGCCATATCAACATTGTTTCTTTTAGCCATAGAAATTTGTGCTGAGGTTGCTTTTCCTTCATTTCTAAGAACTCCCAATCTCCAAGCCAACAATTGTGCTTTTGTGATCTCGGTAATCATCTCTGCCAATTTCTTTTGCTGTAATTGAAATCCTGCAATTGGTTTTCCAAACTGCATTCTTTCTTTAGCATATCTAAGAGCAGTATCATAACAATCCATAGCAGCCCCAATTGCTCCCCATGCAATTCCGAATCGAGCAGAATCTAAACATCCAAGGGGTGCTCCTAAACCACTTTTATTTGGCAATAAGTTTTCTTTAGGAACTTTTACGTTGTCAAAAATAAGCTCTCCGGTTGCACTTGCTCGAAGCGACCATTTATTGTGAGTTTCTGGTGTAGAAAAACCTTCCATTCCGCGTTCTACTATCAATCCGTGAATTCTACCTTCTTCATTCTTAGCCCAAACCACAGCAATATCAGCAAAAGGTGAATTTGAGATCCAAAGTTTGGCTCCGTTTAAAAGGTAATGATCGCCTTTATCTTTAAAGTTAGTAACCATTCCGCCGGGATTAGATCCGTGGTCTGGCTCTGTTAATCCAAAACATCCCATAAACTCACCAGAGGCAAGCTTAGGAAGAAACTTTTGTTTCTGCTCCTCACTTCCGTACTTGTAGATTGGGTACATTACAAGAGAAGACTGTACAGATGCAGTAGATCTTACTCCGCTGTCTCCACGTTCAATTTCCTGCATGATCAAACCATAAGCTATTTGATCGAGTCCAGCTCCGCCATATTCTTCTGGAATATAAGGGCCAAATGCTCCAATTTCAGCAAGACCTTTAATAATAGATTTCGGAAATTTTGCTTCTTGAGCAGCTTCTTCAATAATTGGAGAAACATCTCTTTTTACCCATTCACGAGCTGCATCCCGAACCATTTTATGTTCGTCTGTAAGTAAATCGTCAAGGTTATAGTAATCAGGTGCTTGAAATAAGTCGGGTTTCATTTGTTGTGGGTTTATTCACAAAAATAGCCAACCCAAGATTAGCAAACAATTTAAAAGCTTATAATTTTAAGTAGAAAGGTTGTACCATTTTATGATATTCTGCAGTGTAATTATGTCTGCTTTCTTCTAATATCAATAAATCTTTCATCGGTTCTTTTTTTTGAAAGCTCAACAAGATCAAGCTTCTTTTTACTTTAGAAGTTGGAGTTCCTTTAACTTCGGTAATTTTTGAAGGATATAATTTGTAGTTTTTTGCCAATGCTAAGATTTTACTTTCTTCTTCTTTTGGTATAATTAAGCTGAAATTTCCTTTTTCTGAAAGTAATTTCGCAGCACCAGAGATCAATTCCTCAAATGGCAAAGCATCTTGAAATCTAGCGGTTTCTCTTGAAGAAGTTTCTGTTTCCGAAAGGTTAGCATTATAAAAAGGAGGGTTACTTACTATGAGATCATATTTCTCCTCGTCTTGCATTTCTTCAACAAATTCATCAAAAGCAGCATGGTAACAGAATAATCTGTCTCCCCATGGGCTATTTTCAAAATTTTCTACTGCTTGCTCGTAGGCATCTTCATCAATTTCTAAAGCATCGATTAATTCGGCAAAACTTCTTTGAGCCAACATAAGAGAAATCAAGCCGGTTCCTGCACCAATATCTAGAATAGAAAATACATTATCACTTACAGGGGTCCAAGCGCCTAATAGAACACCATCTGTACCTATTTTCATGGCACATTTATCTTGTGAAATACTAAATTCTTTAAATTTAAATGGGGTTTCCAACCTATTTAGTCTAAGTAAAGATCTATCAACCCTTCTGGGGTTTTTAAGAAAATGATCTTATTTTTCTTGTCTAATTTTTCTATGAACTCGTCGTTCATTGGGATAAGAATTTGCTTACCATCTTTTTCGATCTCGAATAAAGATTGTGCGGTAGTGTCGTTTATAGAAACAATTTTACCAACGGTACCATAGTCCACATCTTCTACCGTAAATCCTATAATTTCGTGAAAATAGAATTTATCGCCATCAAGTTCTGGAAGGAGGGTAAGTGGAAGGTAAAGATCACATTTCATGAGATCTTCAGCGTCTTCTTCTGTGTCTACATCTTCAAATTTTGCACGAAGTAAGTCACTTTTGTGTAGATAACTTCTTTCAATAAAAAATGGAACCAGATTATCGTTGTAATCAACGAATACTGATTCCATTTCTGTGTAAGCTTCGGGATCATCGGTATCAAGTTTAATCAATACTTCCCCCTTGAAACTAAATTTACTAACGATTTTTCCTAAATAGAAACATTCTTTTTTAAGCATCGTTAGCCAATTAAATTAAGCTTCTTTGTTTTCTTCAGTTGCTTCCTCAGTAGTTGCTTCAGCGTCTTTAGCAGCAGCTTCTTCAGCAGTTGCAGCATCTGCAGCTTCTTTAGCAGCAGCTTCACGCTTAGCGTTTACTTCTTTTTCAGCATCAAGAGCTTTTTGCTTTGCAGCTTCTTGCTCTTTAGTTAAAGATTCTTTTTTGTTGGTAACTTTTCCTTCTTTCTCATCTAACCAAGTTTGGAATTTCTCGTCTGCTTGATCTTGAGTAATAGCTCCTTTTCTAACCCCACCTGCAAGGTGATTCTTAAGAAGAGCTCCTTTGTAAGAAAGGATTGCACGGGCAGTATCTGTTGGTTGTGCTCCGTTTTGTAACCATTTTACCGCTTCATTAACATCTAATTCGATAGTTGCAGGGTTGGTGTTTGGATTGTAGATCCCTAATTTCTCAAGGTATTTACCATCTCTTTTCGCTCTAACATCAGCAGCGATAATCCAGTAAAATGGTTTCCCTTTTTTACCGTGTCTTTGTAATCTTATTTTTACAGGCATAAAAATTAATTTGTGAGGTTCTCGACCTCTATTATTAATAAGTGTGCAAAGATACTACATTTATTTATTCAGAACATACTTTTCTGAACTAAAGATAACTATGGTCGTTAAACCGAATCACTTTTGAAGTTCAAAAAAAAATTTAGCAGCAAATTAAGAGTATAGTTCATATTATGTCTAACGATTGTTAAAACCAGTTAAACAGTGCTAAACCCTGTTAAAAACATGAATGTAAGAAGCGTAGCGTGTACTTTTGAAGAAGAAAAAAATTATTGTTTAATTAAAATATAGAGTTATGAAGTATTCTGAAGATGTTGCAAAAAAATTGAATAGTTTATTAGAGAAGAATTACGATTCAGAAAAAGGATATCAAATGGCCGCTGAAAATGTGAAAAATCCTCAATTGAAGGAATTTTTTAATCAGCGTGCAAAAGAAAGATATGATTTTGGACATGAGTTGAAATCAGAAATTAAAAGTTTTGGACAAGAACCAGATAAAGGAACAAGTTTAAAAGGAGATATTCACAGAGGATGGATGGATATAAAAACATCGCTTTCGTCAGATAATGAAGAGGCAGTTTTAGAAGAAGCTGTAAGAGGAGAGAAAGCAGCTGTTGAAGAATATAATGAAGTGTTGAAAAGTGCAGAAATTCCACCATCTACAGGAAATGTTCTTATGAAGCAACGAAATTCTATTACCGATGCGTTAAATAAAGTGAAATCTTTAGAGCAGTGGAAAGATTAAGAATTACAGAATAATTTATTAGTTAGAGTTAGCCAGAAAACTCTTAGAAAGATGCACAAATGCTGTATTTTTCTAAGAGTTTTTTATTTGGGAACTTTTTGGTTGATAATTCTGAGTAGCAATTCTTAGAGTACGCTTAATTTTTTCTTATTTTTAAATCGAAATATTTTTGCTCCATTGTTTTTGGTTGATGCTTGATAATCAGCTAAAAAACTCCAAATATCCCAGATAGAATGTACCTTATTTTTGATACCGAAACCACCGGATTGCCTAAACGTTGGGACGCACCTTTAACCGATTTTGATAATTGGCCTCGCTGTATCCAAATTGCATGGCAGCTCCATGATGAAATGGGGAATCTTATAGAAAGTCAAGATTACCTTGTAAAACCAGAGGGTTTCAATATTCCTTTTGATGCCGAAAAAATTCACGGTATCTCGACAGAATTGGCGCAAGAAGAAGGGATTTCTTTACAAGAGGTTTTGAAAAAATTTAATGTAGCGCTTGAAAAAACCAAATTTGTAGTTGGGCAGAATGTAGGTTTTGATCTTAACATTATGGGCGCTGAATTTCTACGTGAGGGAATGGAAAATTCGCTTCAAGATTTTCCTGTTCTTGATACTTGTACAGAGAAAACTGCAGAATTATGTAAGTTACCCGGGGGTAGGTATGGTAGATTCAAATTACCTACACTTACAGAATTACATGAAGAGTTATTTTCTGAGCCTTTTGCAGAAGCACACAATGCAACTGCAGATGTGGAAGCAACTACGCGTTGCTTTTTAGAATTAATCAGAAAAGAAATATTTACCAAAGAAGAGCTTGATGTACCTGCAGATTATTTTCAGAATTTTTCTGAAAGCAATCCGCAGCCAATCCAACTTATAGGCTTAAAACACATCAATTTAAAAAAGGCTTCAGCAAAAATTAGAGAAAGCCTTGAAAAAGCGAATGGAGTTGATGAAATTTCTACAGAAGAGATCCAAGAGAACTTGGAGAAACTGGATGAAGTACGATTTTCACATCTTCATAATCACTCTCAATTTTCGATATTACAATCTACTATTAGTATACCTAATCTTGTAAAAGCTGCAGGCGAAGAAAATATGCCGGCAGTAGCCATGACAGATCATGGAAATATGATGGGTGCTTTTCACTTCGTAAAAGAGGTTGGGAATTATAATAAAGCCATTAAGGCGAAAAATGAAGCTTCGGTAGCTAATAGCGAACCTGCAAATGCAAAAGAGCTAAAAGCTATTTTAGGTTGTGAATTCTTTGTGTGTGAAGATCATAAAGACAAGACCAGAAAAGATAATGGATATCAAATTGTGATTCTGGCAAAGAATAAAAACGGGTATCATAATCTAGCAAAGATGGCTTCTGCGGCATATACAGATGGATTCTATTATGTGCCAAGAATAGATAAAGAAGTAATTAAAAAATATAAAGAAGACCTAATTGTACTTACTGGAAACCTTTATGGGGAAGTTCCAGGTAAGATCTTGAATGTTGGAGAAAATCAGGCAGAAGAAGCTTTGATTTGGTGGAAAGAGACCTTTGGAGAAGATCTTTATATAGAATTGATGCGTCACGATCTGGAAGAGGAAAATCGTGTGAACCAAGTGTTGCTCCAGTTTGCGAAGAAGCATGAAGTGAAAATAGTTGCTACCAATAACACCTATTATCGTGCTCAGGCAGATGCCAATGCGCATGATATTTTATTGTGTGTAAAAGATGGAGAAAAACAAGCAACTCCAATAGGTAGAGGTCGAGGCTATAGATACGGTTTGCCTAATAATGAATTCTATTTTAAGACAGATCTTGAAATGAAGTCTTTATTTAAAGATCTTCCTCAAGCCATTGCCAATATTCAGGAGGTTGTAGATAAGATAGAACCTTATGAACTTGCTAGAGATGTATTGTTGCCTGCTTTTGATATTCCTGAACGTTTTATAGTTGCGGAAGATGCAGTAGATGATGGGAAAAGAGGAGAGAATGCCTATTTAAAACATCTTACTTATGAAGGTGCAAAAGGAAGATATGGTGAAATTACCGAAGATATCAAAACCCGATTGGATTTTGAATTATCTGTAATTGAGAAAACAGGATATCCAGGTTACTTTCTTATTGTAGAAGATTTTATCCGAGCTGCAAGACAAATGGATGTTTCGGTAGGGCCGGGACGTGGTTCTGCTGCAGGTAGTGCCGTTGCCTATTGCTTAGCGATTACTAATATAGACCCTATAAAGTACGATCTGCTTTTTGAGAGATTCTTAAATCCGGATCGTGTGAGTATGCCCGATATTGATATTGACTTTGATGATGAAGGTCGAAGTCGGGTAATGGATTATGTAATCAAGAAATATGGTGCCAATCAAGTGGCGCAGATCATTACCTATGGTACCATGGCCGCAAAATCTTCTATTAGAGATACTGCGCGTGTACTGGATCTTCCATTAAATGAAGCTGACAGGATCTCGAAGTTGATTCCGAATATGGCTAAGCTTGGGAAGATCTTTGGAGTTGATGAAAAAGAATTAAAGAAGAAATTTAGGAGTGAAGACCTTGATAAAGTTCGAGAACTTTTAAATATAGCCGATGGAGATGATCTTGAGGCACAGACCGTAAATCAGGCACGAATTCTTGAAGGTTCGGTTAGAAATACGGGTATACATGCTTGTGGGGTTATTATTACCCCGAGTGATATTACCAATTTCGTACCGGTAGCCGTGGCTAAAGATTCCGATCTTTATGTAACACAATTTGATAACTCGGTAGTAGAAAGTGCCGGGCTATTAAAAATGGACTTCTTGGGGTTAAAAACATTAACCCTTATCAAAGACACTGTGAAAATTGTAAAAGGAAGACATGATATAGATCTAGATCCTGATAATTTTCCTTTAGATGATGTGAAGACCTATGAGCTTTTCCAACGTGGAGAAACAGTAGGGATTTTCCAATATGAATCTCCCGGAATGCAGAAACACATGCAGGCTCTAAAACCAACGGTTTTTGATGACCTTATTGCAATGAATGCTTTGTATCGTCCGGGGCCAATGGAATATATACCAAGTTTCATTGCCAGAAAGCATGGAGATGAAGAAATAGCGTATGACCTTGAAGACATGGAAGAATACCTTAAGGAAACTTATGGTATTACCGTGTATCAAGAGCAAGTGATGTTGCTTTCACAAAAACTGGCAGGCTTTACCAAAGGTCAGGCAGATATGTTGAGAAAGGCGATGGGTAAAAAATTGGTAGACCTATTAGCAACTTTAAAACCTAAATTCTTAGATGGTGGTGAAGAAAAAGGGCATCCTAGAGAGATCTTAGAGAAAATTTGGAAAGATTGGGAAGCTTTTGCTTCTTATGCTTTTAACAAATCTCACTCCACCTGTTATGCCTGGATCGCGTACCAAACCGCTTATTTAAAAGCGCATTATCCTGCAGAATATATGGCAGCGGTGCTTTCTAATAATATGAATGACATCAAACAGGTTACTTTCTTTATGGAAGAATGTAAGCGCATGAAACTGAAAGTTCTTGGGCCGGATGTAAATGAATCTTACTATAAATTCTCTGTAAACAAAGAGTATGCGGTAAGATTTGGAATGGGTGCTATTAAAGGTGTTGGTTCTGGAGCAGTAGCAACTATTGTTGAAAATAGAAAAACAGAAGCGGGTCCATATAAGTCAATTTTTGATATGGCTAAACGAATAGATCTTCGTTCTGCCAATAAAAAAGCCTTTGAGAATTTAGCGCTTGCCGGCGGATTTGATGGCTTCGGAAATCATCGTGCCCAGTATTTTCATGATGAAGGAGATGGAATTACCTTTTTAGAAAAGGTGATAAAATATGCAGCTAAATTTCAGGAGAGTGAAAATTCTTCTCAGGTAAGTTTGTTTGGGGAAGCTAGCGATGTTCAAATTCCAGAACCTGTGGTGCCTCCTTGTGAAGAATGGGGAACGATGGGGAAATTGAAGCGTGAGAAAGATGTGGTTGGAATCTATATTTCTGGACATCCGTTAGACGATTTTAAAGCAGAAATCCATTATTTCTGTAATGCTCAGGTTTCAGATTTTAAGGAGCTAAGCCCTTTTATAAATCGAGAATTAGCATTTGGAGGAGTAGTCTCAGATGTGCAACATAGAACTTCGAAAATGGGGAAAGGCTGGGCAGCTTTTACTATTGAAGATTATTTAGATTCTTATGAATTCAGGATCTTTGGAGAAGAATATCTCAAGTTTCAGCATTTCTTGGTGCCCAATGCTTTTGTGTATGTAAAAGCATTTGTAAAAGAAGGTTGGACCAATAAAGATACCGGGGCTAAGAGTGATCCTAGGCTTCAATTTAACAACTTTCAGCTATTACATGATGTCATGGATATTTATGCAAGAAAACTCACTATTCAGCTTGATATAAATCATATCAAAGAAGAGCAGATAGAAAATCTGAAAGAGATCATACGTGCTCATAGAGGCGATCACAGTCTTAATTTTATTGTATATGAAATGAAGGAAATGGTTAAGGTTGACATGACAAGTAGGAAACAAAAGGTAAAGATCTCTCAAGAGCTTTTAGATGCATTAGAAGGAGAACAGGTTATGTATAAGTTGAATTGATTCTGCGGTTAAACGTCAGTAAATCAGTGGTGTGAGCTATTGTTATAAGTGTTTTAATTATAATTTGTATACTTATAACATTTTGAGATAGTTGCGCCTGATATGCACATAACGAAATCTAATATGTAGCCTGTAAGTTTTGGCAGAATATTTGACTATTTTTACATATTAATCGAAATTAAAAACAAAAATTATGGCTTTAGAGATAACAGATGCTAATTTTGAAGAAATGGTGCTTAAAAGTGAGCAACCGGTAATGGTTGATTTTTGGGCAGCTTGGTGTGGACCATGTAGAATGGTTGGACCAATTATAGAAGATATTAGCAAAGACTATGAAGGTAAAGCAGTTGTTGGTAAATTGGACGTAGATGCCAACCAAGAATTCGCTGCAAAATACGGAGTTAGAAATATTCCAACTGTATTAATTTTCCAAAATGGAGAAGTAGTAGGTCGTCAAGTAGGAGTTGCTCCTAAAAACACGTACGCAGAAGCTTTGGATGCATTGTTGTAAGACTTACAAGATCTCTCGTTTAGTGAGATAACATATATTTTGAAAAGACCTGGCAATTATGTCAGGTCTTTTTCATTTATAAAAATTCTTTATCTTAGAATGCTATTTCTTAAATAGTGAATTTTTAATCTATGAAAAAAGACTTGCAGCAACACGTACATGAATTAAACGGATTTTTAAATCTGGAATTGCTGGCGCGTCAAGTGGTAGAAGGTTTTATTTCTGGGATGCATAAAAGTCCTTTTCATGGATTTTCTGCAGAATTTGCAGAGCATAAGATCTATAATAATGGCGAAAGCACTAAGCACATAGATTGGAAGCTTTTTGCTAAGACAGATAAATTATATACCAAACGTTATGAAGAAGAAACCAACTTAAGATGTCATCTTATTATAGATAACTCTTCTTCCATGCATTTTCCAAAAGTCGAGAATTTTGAGAGAAGTAATCTTAATAAGATCAATTTTTCAGTTTTAGCCGCAGCTTCTTTAATGCATATTCTTAAGAAGCAGAGAGATGCCGTGGGTTTAAGTGTGTATAGTGAATCTATAGAATTTTACGCCCCAGAAAAAGGAGGTGAACGTCATAGGCATATGCTTTTAAATGAATTGGAAAGGGTAGTAGGATCAGCTACCATAAATAAGAGCACTAATAGTTACCTTTTTTTACATCAGATAGCAGAAAAATTAAAAAGGCGCTCCCTTGTGTTTTTGTTTACAGACATGTTTCAAGAGGATAAAGAGGAAGAAGAATTGTTTGAGGCATTAAAACATTTAAAATACAATAAGCATGAAGTTGTATTATTTCATATCATAGATAAAAAACATGAGCTAAATTTTGAATTTGATACAGCTCCAAAGCGATTTACAGATCTAGAAAGTGGAACATATGTAGATCTTTATTCAGATAATTTTAAAGATTCTTATCATGAAGTTGTCAAAAAATACTTCGACACGCTCAAATTACAATGTGCAAAGTACCGAATAAAGTATGTTGAGGTAGACATTGCGCAGGATTTTGAAAAAATTTTTACTACCTATCTTGTTGAACGACAAAAATTTAAGGGTTAGAATTTGAAGACATCTAAAATAAAATTAAAAAATATTTGTGGAAACTAAAAACAGCTGTATATTTGCCCTCGCAATCAAGCAACGGTCTGGTAGTTCAGTTGGTTAGAATACCTGCCTGTCACGCAGGGGGTCGCGAGTTCGAGTCTCGTCCAGACCGCAAAATTGCAAAAGAGAAGCTCTAAGAAATTAGAGCTTTTTTTAGCGAGTATTACGAAGTTGTGTTGTTTATCTCACTAGGAGTCAAATCTTGTGAGATATGTGGTTAAAATGCTTGAATTATCAGGTATTTACCAATGAGAAGCTTTTTTCCATTAGATTGGAAAAGGGCTTTTTTGTTTTTAAGGAGGTTTGTAAGTTCTTCAAAATATAATTTGCATTTTAATATTCCATTCTACTTTAATGTTAGATAAAATACCTTCTTATTTACCATAATTTTGAGAATGGCATGGAGTTCAAACATAATAATTGAATCTTCTTTATCTGCAATAGTAGCTAAGAGAAGTTATTTTTTTTTAAAATATCAATACAGCTGATGCTGATAGCTAGAAATGAAGTGTTTATCTCGTGGCGGTTTTTTAGCTAAAAAAATATATAAAAAAAAGTGATGTACAACGTTCTAAGTTGGTTTAACTACAGTATATTTGCCATCGCAATTAAGCAACGGTCTGGTAGTTCAGTTGGTTAGAATACCTGCCTGTCACGCAGGGGGTCGCGAGTTCGAGTCTCGTCCAGACCGCAATATCAATAGCAATTGATATTTAAAAAAAAGCCTTTCAGAAATGAAAGGCTTTTTTAGTTTTAATAATCAAATATTACTGTCTTTCTGCTGTTTTAATAGTTCCAGATAGTCCGCTAAGTTCTGGTCTAAAGATCCAAAGTTCCGTGCTTCCACCATCTGTAATCTCTCCCCAATTTTTTATAAAATCTTTAAAACTTCCATCGCCATAAAGCTTATTGTAAGAAGCTTCAAACTTTGGGTCTTCCCCTAAAAATGAATATTTATCAAAAAAGTAAACAACAGACAAATCTCTTCCATCTTTGGAAGACGGCATTTCATTCCTATAAATACCATAAGCCATATCTTTATAAGCATCTGCCATTACCTTTTTCACCTTTTCTAAGGCTGGTTTAATTTTATCTCCTTGAAATCTTTTTACGTCATAAACATCTAAAAGCAATTTGTTCAACGTAAAATCTTTTGGAAAACTTGAGAGCGTAGATTCAAATTTCCAATAAGTGGTTTCAGCCTTATTACTAATGTATGGCTGTACATTCGAATTCCAGTCGTTGGTATGAGCTTCAGAATTTTCTCTGGTGTCCATTGCGCTCCATGGGAGAGGGCCCATTACCCACATATAGCTACCCGCATTCGGGGCATTTGCTATATAATAAACTCTTGCGCCAAAAGGGCCTTCTGCATGAAATTGTTTGTTGTGAGCTGCAATATTGGTTTCAAATTTTTTCACATCAGTAGAATTAGGGGTAAGTACCGTATTTTCTAGAACGGCATACTCCTGATTATTTTGTGAAATTGCTAAAAAAGGGATCAACAAGATCCAGAATACTACTTTCTTCATGATTTATATATTTACATGGTTAATATTAAAATCTGAAGTTCTTAGTAGATATAAATAGGGCTTTACTGTTGGGAGGAGAATAATTAGTTCAATTTAATACTTATTATTCATTCAACCTTCAATTTCGATTTAATAATTCACGATACTAGTGAATTACATATCTAATAATCAACAATATAGCTATTTTTTTGCTTTGAATATTCTACGGAGTACATCTTTTTGCCTCTTGATGTAAGTTATATTTTTAAAGTTGAATTGAAGCATTCTTTTCATTAATTCAGTTTTTTGAATGGAGGATAATTAAAGGTGTGTTATATTTCCAATTTCAAATACATCTAGAAAGTAAATGCTATAAATTATGAATTCCAATTGGTTTCGCGAGAGCTTCATTTTATTGAAATCGCTACTTATTATTTTTGCCTTTCTAGCTGCAGGAGAACTCATTGTTTATTTAATTGCTATACCAATACCCGGAAATATCTTGGGGATGTTTCTAATTTTTTTCGCTTTAAAACTGAATCTTATTAGTTTAAAAGATGTAAAACCGGCGTCAGATCAACTTATGAAATATCTCGTTTTATTTTTTATCCCTTACGGAGTTGGTCTAATGTCTTATTTTGGTTTCATAAAAGATTACTGGTTTGCTATTAGTATTGCCGTTATTTTAAGTACGCTACTTACGTTATATGTAACTGGCGCTGTACTTCAAAAGATGGAGAAATGAACTTTAAGATCATCTTATTAGCGATTTTTGGAGTGTTTCTAACTGTAGGAATATTTAAATTAACTACCCTTATAAGAAGTAAGTGGAATTTCCCTCTACTAAATCCTGTCATGCTTTCGATAGTTGGTATTATTATCATATTAAAAATTACTGGATTAGATTTTGAAGATTATAACCATGGTGGTAATTTGCTGAGTTTCTTTTTAGGTCCTTCTATTGTTGCGTTAGGAGTATTCTTTTTTGAAAAATATAAGGAAGTAAAGAAGAATTTATATGCTTTTTTAACTTCTATATTTGTTGGAGGAATCACAGGGATTGTGAGTGTAGTGGTCATATTACTTTTATTCCAAGTTCCTCAGGTGATCATCAATTCTTTGGCAGCAAAATCTGTTACTACACCAATTGCTATTGAAATTACAAAGAGCCTAAATGGAATTCCAGAAATTACTGCAGGGATAGTGATAGCAGTAGGAGTTTTTGGAAATGCGATTGGTCCATTCTTTTTAAGGTCTTGCGGTATTTATAGCACTAAAGCAGTTGGAACGGCATTGGGGACAGCTGCACATGGAATTGGAACTGCCAAAGCTATGGAGATAGATAAATTGGCTGGAGTCTATAGTGGCTTGGCTATGTGCGTAAATGGAGTAATTACAGCCATATTTGCACCTCTTATTTTAGAAATTCTTCAAAATTATGGAATCTTTATAGCAGATCTTGGTTAAGATATTCTTTTAAATATTAACATTTGAATGCTTGACAAAGGTTAAATACAAGATATTGTAACGGCGTTAGGTTTAATTCTATTATTTTTGTGCCGCCCAAATTTTTTGCTAATTACTTAACCCATACCTATGTCTGTCCTTCACAATGAGTTTGACCTAGAATTTAATCGCGTAAGATCTTTAAATCAATTTCAACTTGATTACGATAAACTGCAAAATGAATTTAAAAATTTAAATTATATCGCAGCTACTATCGCGGGAACTGAAATCTCTATGATCAATCTTATAGATAATTTTACTTCTTGGACTATCTCTGGTTATGGAGCAGAAAAAACACAAAGACCACGAGACCAAACTATTTGCCAATACACCATTAATGAACAGGATTTTTTAGAAATTCCGTCAATTAAAGATGACGAGCGTGCAAGATTGATAGATACTGGAGATATTCAGTATTATTTAGGTTTCCCTCTAACAACCGATAAGGGTATTAATATAGGAGCTTTATGTATTGTTGGAAAAAAAGAGCAGCATTTAGAAATAGATAAAATTGCATTATTAAAGCTTATAGCTCAGGAAGTAGTTGAAAAATTAACGCTGAAAAGAGATTTAAAAAAAGTAAAAGGTCTTGTTACAGAAGTTGAAGATTCTCAAAAGAAATTGGCACATGATTTAAGAGGACCAATCAATGGTATTTTGGGAATAACAGACCTTGCTGCTCAAGAAGAGAAATTGAGTTTAATGGAATCAAAATCCTATTTAAAAATGATAGGTAAGAGTAGTCAAGCTCTTTTAAATTTAGCTTCAGAGATCTTAAAGTCAGACAACGTAAGCAAGTCAAACAATTCTCTTACAAATTTCGAAGAATTGGGAGAAAGAGTAAAAGAATTATATCAACCTCAAGCAGTGCTAAAAAATGTTGAGATCGATATACGTTATGATTCCAAAAATGCAAAAACAGAAATTAATAAAGACAACCTCCTTCAAATAGCCGGGAATTTAATTTCTAATGCTATTAAATTTTCACCTAAAAATGAACGAGTAGTTTTAGATCTTGATCTGGATACTAAAGCTAACTTATTATCATTGCAAGTAGTAGATTCTGGTAACGGTTTTTCTGCAGAGAAAATTCAAAATATTATAGACGGAAAAGCAATTTCTTCGTTAGGTTCTGCAGGAGAAATTGGATATGGCCTAGGGCTTAAAGTTGTAAAGCATCTTGTGGATGAGCGTAAAGGTACCTTAAGAATCACTTCTAGTTCAGGTGAGGGAAGTAAGTTTGTTGTACAGCTGCCTCAAATGTAATTATAGCAAATCTTCTATTTTCAAAATTGGAAATACAAATCTATTGTTGCGTTTGAGCTGAAAGATCTTTTAAAAAAGCATTTCTTTAAATTCCCATACTTTATAGATAAAGAGAATTAGAAAGGCAACAGTTACTAAAAATTCCATCACACTAGAGGCAATTAAACCAAGAAAAGATCCATAAGCAGCTCTTAATGCAGATTTTGAGTTGCTTTTATTCAAAATTTCTCCAATAAATGCACCTATAAATGGGCCAATAAGTATTCCAAATGGAATAGGAGCTATTAGGCCAACTACTAAACCAATGGTTGCTCCAATCATTCCGGATTTACTCCCTCCAAATCTTTTTGTTCCCATTGCTGGAACCACTAAATTCAGTACAAAAATTAAAATAGCAACTACGAGAGTGATTCCTAAAAACCAGTAGTTCATAGGAATAGCAGGAGCAAGGTAAAAGACCAAAAGCCCAAACCAGCTCACAGGAACTCCGGGTAACACCGGAAGAAAGCTTCCTAATATTCCAATTATCAAAAGAATTCCGGCTAGTAAAACGAGAAATAGATCCATATTTTTTGTTGTATGAGGCTAAAATATCACTTTATAATTAAATTTCTAACTAAATATTTAGTTAGAACTAAGTATTTAGTTTATATTAGCTTTATCGTTAGTTATAATAATAGATTTTCAATACTAGAATATGAAACAATTAACCAAGGCAGAAGAAGAGATCATGCAGATCTTATGGCAATTAAAAGAAGCAAATGTTGCCAATATCATAGAGAGCATGCCCGAGCCTAAACCGGCATATAATACCGTTTCTACCATAGTACGCATTTTAGAAAGCAAGAATTTTGTAGATCATAAAAAGGTAGGGAAGGGATATGATTATTTTCCGCTGGTAGATAGAGAAACGTATTCCAATCAGAGCATGAATAAATTGATGGATAATTACTTTAATGGTTCTTTTAAAAGTATGGTGTCATTTTTTATGAAAAAGAATGATCTGGATACTAAAGAACTGGAAGCTATTTTAAAGGAGATCAATAAAAAAGATTCGTAAGATGTTAGCTATTATTTTAAAAATTATATTCTTTCAATTGCTGTTCTTAATGGTGTATGAGCTCTTATTGAAAAAAGAAACCTTCTTTAATTACAATAGATGGTATCTTCTACTTACTCCCATGATAGCTTTAACGCTGCCATTTTTGAATATAGCTGCTTTGAATGAATTGATGCCGCAAGAATCTGCAGCAGTAATAAATAGTTTTTGGCTTCCGGAGATATTTATAGGTGGAACTCCTCAAGCAGTAGAAACATTGCCTGAAGTAAATCTGTCATCTCATTCAACTTCTATAAATTGGTGGATATTGGCTTATGCCTTTGGTGCTGTATTTAGTTTAGGAATCGTTTTTAAAAAATACTTGAATCTTAAGAAGTTGTTCAATTTCAACTTGATCTTTAAAGCTGATACTTATAAAATTATTGAAGTTCCATCATCAAACTTGGCTTGTACTTTTTACAAAACCATTTTTTTAGGCGATCAATTATCACCTACTGAAAAACCTCATATTTTGGCTCATGAGTTAGTGCATGTAAAAGAAAAGCACAGCTTAGATCTTATATTCTTTGAAGCATTTAAGATCATATTTTGGTTCAATCCGCTTATCTATATCTATCAAAATAGAATTGCCACTTTGCATGAATTTATAGCAGATGCAAATGTGGTAAAGACATCAAATAAAGGCAGTTATTACGAACAGTTATTGAATAGCGCTTTTAATACTCAAAATATTTCATTCATCAATCAATTTTTCAATCATTCATTAATCAAAAAACGAATAGTTATGTTACAAAAATCAAAATCTAAAGCCATCGCAAAATTTAAGTATTTGGTAATACTACCATTAATACTGGTGATGCTCACCGTAGTTTCCTGTACACAGGATGATACTACTCGAATTCAAGAAGGGAATTCACTTTCGGAGCAACTGGATATGCTCAAATTAAAAATTGAGGAAAGTGATGATATTTCTGCAGAAGATCGAAAAAAAATAATAGAAATCACAATGGCTGCTATTGATAAATCGAAAGAAGTTCCCGGTAGTTCTAATAAGGAAAAACAAATGGCAGAAGGAGAAGATATCGCTTTTGCGCTTATTGAACAAGTACCTTTATTTCCTGGTTGTGAAGACTTATCTTCTAATGAAGAACAAAAGAAATGTATGTCACAAAAAATTCAAGATCATGTGATGAAAAATTTTAATTCAGAAGTTGGTAAAGGTTTAACCGGAGTAAACAGAGTTATTGTTCAGTTCAAGATAAATAAAGAAGGAAGAATTGAAAATGTTAAAGCAAGAGCTGCATCTCCCGAATTAGAAAAAGAAGGTATTCGTGTTATTAACTCTTTACCTCAAATGATTCCAGGAGAACAAAACGGAAAAGCAGTTGGTGTTATGTATTCATTGCCTATAGTGTTTCAAGCCAAATAAGAATAATTTTTATCATTTTAATAGTGTTAGTTGGTAAAGCCGAAGCTCAAACTTCGGCTTTGGCAATTCCACATAAGTAGCCGGCAACAATATATAATTCCTATATTACCTCAAAATCAAAAAGTATGTTTATAAAACTAAAGTTAAATTTTCGAAGATTACTTTCAATCACCATTTTAAGTTTGCTATTGATCTCTTGTGGTTCAAAAGCACCAGTAAGTGACCAACAAGAATCTGCGATGAATCAAGTAGAAGCAACAAGACCTGTTAATAAAAAACCTAGCATTGTAGGTTATGAAGACGTTTCTTATGATGATATAGAAAGAGCTCCAATTTATCCTGCTTGCGAATCTTTTAAAACAAATTTAGAGCTTAAAAGATGTCTTTCTAAAAACATACAGGAATATGTTCAGACAAATTTTGATACTGATATTGCAAAAAGGAATAATATACACGGATCTGTAGAATTCGTTATTGAGTTTTTAATAAATGAGGATGGTTCTATTACCAATATTACTTCAGATAATGCTAATTCAAAGTTAGTGGAAGAAGGCATTCGAGTTGTTTCATCCTTACCTAAAATGACACCAGCAAGATATGATGGTAAAAATGTTGGAGTGAAATATTCACTTCCACTAATGTTCTGGTTTAAATGAAAAAATTGAGTTTATGCTTAATGCTGATTTTTTTTAAACTTGGTGCGCAAACTATTTCACCAATTTCAGCAGATAGTTTATATGCTTTGGGCAATTATCAGCAAGCTATTCTTGAACTTGAAAGTATGGAGCCGAAGAATGAGATTATTTTACTAAAGTTGGCGAAAGCAAATGAAGCTTATGGTAATTGGGATGTTGCTTTAGATAATTATAAAGAAGTACTGTCTAGAAATCCGAAACGAGTTCTTACGGCGGTAGATTATGGAGAGCTTTTGCTAAAAGCAGGTTATATTAATCCTGCAGATTCCCTATTTACCGAATTATCTAAAAAGTATCCTGAAAATGCTAATTTTCTATATAAATTAGGTTTGGTAAAAGAGCAAAAAAATGATTCGCTTGCAATAGCACACTTTACGTACGCTACCATTTTAGATTCAACGCATCAACAAGCTTTATTTAAGGTTGCTAAATATGAGCTGGTGCATTCTAATTATGCCATGGCCGAGCACCACGCCAAAATGGGTTTAGCAAAAAATCCTAAGAATACTTCTTTATTATCAATATTGGCGCAAACCTATTACAATCAGCAGTTATTCAGGGAAGCTATGCAAGAATTTGAAAAGATTGTTGCATTAGGTCAAGGCAATGAATTTGTATATAGTAAACTGGGGATGTGCTACTACAAGTCTTTTCAATATGAAGAGGCGATAGAAAATTATAAGCAATGTTTAAAATTTGAAGACCGAAATTCTGATACACATTTTAATCTCGGGAAACTCTATGCTTTAACTGAAGACTTTGAGAAATCTGAAATGGAACTCTTAATGGCAATTTTAATTAAAAAGCAACCGGTAGATGCTGAATTTTTAAGTCTTGCTATAACTTATAAAAGTCTGAAAGATTATAAGAAAATGTTGGAGTACACTCAAAAGGCTTTAGAAGAAAATCCAGATAATGAGCGAGCACTTTATGAACGAGCCATTGCTGCCGATAATTACTTTAAAGATATATCTTCAGTGATTAAATATTATCAGAGTTACTTAGATAAATATCAAAAAGAAGGAAGTTCTTATTTGATAGATCTTGCCCAAAAGCGAATTTCAGATTTAAAAAAAGAAAAACATTTATTAGTTGAGAAAGAGGAAGAATAGCATTTAGATATGGTTTATGTAACTAACATGATTTAAGTTAAAACCCACAAGCTAAATCGCTTAAAGATTGTGTGGATTTCCTTATTTTTGAATGTTGTAAGAATAGAAAATCTACCGAATGAGAAAAACTTTACTCCTGATCATTTTAGTGGTACTGGCTAGCTGTAATAATTTTGAGACCAAGAAAATCTCTTCTGAAGAAGTGCTAGACCATGAAACCAAAACTCTGAACTGGAAAGAGGTAGATGAATATCCTGCTTTTGAAAATTGCAAAAATATTTCAGAACTGGCCGAAGCGAAGAAATGCTTTGAATCTACAGTAGCCAATTCTATCTATGCGTATTTAGAAAAGCAACAGCCAATTGTTACGGAAACTATAGATGATACCTTGTTCCTTTACCTTGAAATTTCAAAAAATGGAAAACCTACCATAGACTCAGTTTCTGTAGATACTACCGTTACCAATCAGTTGCCAGAATTGAAATTGTGGTTGGAGCAGAGTGTAGATTCTCTTCCTAAGATCTATCCTGCGAGTAAGCGAGGAATTCCTGTTTCCAGTGTCTTTAAAATGCCAATTGTTATAAAGGCGGAATAGTTAAAGAGCTATTTCTTGAAAACTCTTCCTTTCCATTCAAATCCAGAGAATAAAGACATGATCGCGATATAACTCGTAAAAAATGGATATATAATGCTACACCAGATATAATGTTTTAAAACATCGTTTTTCTGAAAAAAGTTACTCCATTTAAAAATCAATATTAGATCCATATAGAACTTAATAAGAAAACAGAGTAAAATTGCCCTATAAGATAGTAAGCCCGTAATGCTAAATAGAATTCCTATTGAAAGGCAAAAGTTCATTAGAAGCACTGTAATTCCTGTGAGCTTGGCAAAATTACTAGTGTAAGCAGAAGATTTTGCTGCCCACCGTAAGCGTTGAGAAACTAAAGATGAAAAATTTGGTTGATGCGGGGTTAAAACTTCTGCTTCGTGAGATTTTAAGTAAGCAATAGGAAAGTTTTTTTCTTTAAATTTCTGAAGTAGAAAAACATCATCTCCACTAGAAATATGGTCGTTCCCATCAAACCCTTTAGCTTCAAGGAATGCATTTTTATTATAGCAGAGATTTGCGCCATTACACATAAATGGATTTTCTATTCCAAAGGCTCCGGCACCCGCAGCCTGCAAGCTCATAAAATCAAGTTCTTCAAACTTTGCTAATAAAGACACAGAATTTGATTCAATAAATCCAACTGGACCGGCAATTAATTTTGCATCAGATGCTACTATTTTCTCGTTAAAGACTTGTAACCAATAAAGAGGAACTTCACAATCTGCATCTGTGGTGATAATATGTTCATATTTAGAATTGTTGATAGCGGTAAGTATTGCATCTTTTTTAGGCGAATTCGATGCTCTGTTATTATCAAGAATTCGAATTTGAAGTTCCGGATGTTTTAATTGGAAATCCTGACAGATCGCTTTAGAATTGTCTTCAGAGTCATCATTTACCAATAAGATCTCAAATAATTCAGTTGGATATTTTAATGCTGAAAGAGAATATAAAAGTGCAGGCAGGTTTTCAGATTCATTTCTAAATGGAATAATCACCGAAAACTGAATTTGCGGAGGAATCTGTTTTATTTTGAAGACGGAAACTTTATTCCAGCCCAAGATAAAATACCAGATCAATATCAGGTAAATTACTGAAATTAGTATTAAAATAGTCGTCATGTAGGGATGTTTAAAGCTGCCGTATTGGTTCTCTTACCTGAACTGAAATGTGTAGCTTTGTAAGACAGGGCGAATTTAATTAAAAATACGTTTTGACTGTGTAAAAACTTATAATTAAGGCTATTGAAATCTGAACGAATTATTTTAGGCATAGATCCGGGAACCACCATTATGGGTTTTGGGCTTATAAAAGTGGAAAATAAGAAGATGTCTTTTTTGCAATTGAATGAGCTGTTACTTCAAAAATATAATGATCCTTATGTGAAGTTGAAGTTGATCTTTGAGCGTACCATCGAACTTATAGATACTTTTCATCCAGATGAAATTGCTATAGAAGCACCCTTTTTCGGGAAGAATGTGCAATCTATGTTGAAGTTGGGAAGAGCACAGGGTGTAGCTATGGCTGCCGGACTTTCAAGAGAAATTCCTATTACTGAATATCTTCCAAAAAAGATAAAAATGGCTATTACTGGAAACGGGAATGCGAGTAAAGAACAGGTGGCAAGAATGCTTCAAAGTCTTTTAGGCTTAAAAGAATTGCCAAAAAATCTGGATTCTACAGATGGATTGGCCGCTGCGGTTTGCCATTTCTATAATTCAGATAGGGTAGAAATAGGAAAAAGTTACACCGGTTGGGATGCGTATGTAAAGCAAAATCCTAAAAAAGTAAAATAGTCAGATTCTTATTTTAAATACATCGATGTTAGATATCAAAACCTATAATGAAAGTTTGATTGCCAATCCTATTGGAGATAAGGCCAAAGAATTTGGTATTTATATTCATATTCCATTTTGCAAACAAGCGTGCCATTATTGTGATTTTCATTTTTCTACTTCTGTAAAGAAGAAAGGAGAATTGGTAAATATGATCTGTAAAGAAATCTTATTAAGAAAGGACGAACTTGCTCAGGACTTGGTGCAAACCGTATATTTGGGTGGTGGAACTCCTTCCTTATTATCAGAAGATGAATTGAAGAAAATATTTAAAACGATATATGACAATTTTGAGATCTCCGAAACTGTAGAAATTACCCTCGAGGCAAACCCTGATGATCTTACCGAAGAAAATTTAAAGATTTTACAGAAGGCTGGTGTCAATAGGCTTAGTATTGGAGTGCAATCTTTTTTTGAAGAAGATTTGCAGCTTATGAATCGTGCTCATAATGCAACCGAAGCTTTAGAGTCTATAAAGTTAGCCAAGAAATATTTTAATAATATTTCTATCGATCTTATTTATGGAATTCCGGAGATGACAAATGAACGTTGGAAGAAGAACATCGAGATAGCTCTAGAACTTGAACTTCCGCATTTCTCATGCTACGCTTTAACTGTCGAGCCCAACACGGCCTTAAAGAAATTTATAGATAAAGGAAAGATAAAACCTGTAGATGATGAGGTGGCAAGTGCACATTTTGAGATCTTAACTCAAAAATTAAAGCAAGCTGGATTTATACATTATGAATTCTCCAATTTCGGGAAAGTTGGATATTTTTCACAAAACAATACAGCGTATTGGATGGGGAAATCTTATTTAGGAGTTGGGCCCTCTGCACATTCTTATAATGGAAAGCAAAGAAAGTGGAATGTAAGTAATAATTCACTTTACATCAATGCTTTAAAAACTGATAAAATCCCTTCGCAACAGGAAGAACTTTCTACTGCCGATAGGTATAATGAATATGTAATGACACGTTTAAGAACGATGTGGGGAATTTCTTTGGAAGAGGTGAAGCAAAGTTTTGAAGACAAATATTTGAACTATTTATTAGATCAGGCAAAACCGAATCTAGAAGAAGGCTTATTAATCTTAGATGAGGAAACTATAAAAGTTACCGAGAAAGGAAAGTTTTTAAGCGATGGTATTTCTAGTGATTTGTTTTATTTAGAGGAGAATTAAATAGTTAAGACGTCACCGTTATCTTGTTTAATTTAAGCATAACGAAACAAAATTAAAGCGTCACCCTGAACTTGTTTCAGGGTCTAACCATAAAGAGATGGAGGATTTTGAAGTAATATGAGGAACTTAAGTCAGAGATGCTGAAACAAGTTCAGCATGACGAAACCAAATTAGACCGTCACCCTGAGCTTGTTTCAGGGTCTAATTGCAGTTGATAAATCTTTATATAAATGAAAAAGAGTTACATCTACATATTAACCAATGTTACAAACAGTGTACTTTATATAGGCGTAACTTCTGATATAATTAAAAGAATAACTGAGCATAAAAATGCTGTCGGTTCAATTTTTACGAAGAAGTATAATTTGAAATATTTAATATATTTCGAAGAATTTTAGGAAATAGATCAAGCTATCCAAAGAGAGAAGCAATTGAAGAACTGGCGGAAAGTTTGGAAATGGAATCTCATAAAAGGAATGAATCCTGATTTAAAGGATTTGTATGAAGAACTTAAATTATAGCCCTTATTTAAGGAACGGAGGCTGAAACAAGTTCAGCATGACGAAATATAATAAATGCGTCCCTGAACTTAATTCAAGGTCTAAATATTTATAACAATAACCGCAGGTTAAAAATTAAATGAAAACAAGCATACAGCACAACGGTAGAAATTTTCAAGTAGATCTATCTAAGCCTTTAGATATTTCACTAAGCATTCGTGGAGACGATAAAAATCCAATTGCTTGGTATTTAAATCATCCAAAAATTCAGCCGGTTGTAGAGGGAAATTTTGTGGGAAAAGTTACTCAAGGATCTTCTACAAATTTTAATAATATTCAGTTCAATCCGCATGGGCATGGAACACATACCGAATGTGTGGGACATATTACCCGAGAATTTTACAGCATTAATGATACTTTAAAAACCTTCTTTTTTACTTCCAGATTGATCTCAATAGAGCCAAGTCTCATCGAGGGTGACCAGGTAATTACGTTAGAACAAATTGAAAAGCATTTAAAAAAGGGAGAAGTAGAAGCAATTGTGATTAGAACATTGCCAAATTACATCGAGAAACGTACTAAAAAGTATTCGCATACCAATTGGCCTTATTTAGCTGAAGCTGCCGCAAAATACCTTAAGGAGTGCGGTGTGAAACATTTATTGATAGACTTGCCTTCTGTAGATAAAGAAAAAGACGAAGGAAAGCTTTTGGCTCATAAAGCTTTTTGGGACTGTCCTAAAAATACTCGTTTTGACGCGACTATCACAGAGCTTATTTACGTACCGAATAAAATTGAAGATGGAGATTTTTTACTGAATCTTCAGATCGCATCTTTTGAAAATGATGCGACTCCAAGTAAACCAGTTTTGTATAAAATGGAATAGATTATATTTTTTAATAGAATCTAAAAATAAAAAAAAGCCGCTTCAATAAGAAACGGCTTTTATATTTTATCTCTGAAGATCACTTCAGAAAGAAAAGTTTATCCAAGAGCAACTCTTTCAAAAGCAACAATGTTTAAATCGCTATCTACAGACTTA
>Ga0209309_10000294_pt1:5000-62849 | contig 62849 bp, 72 predicted proteins | sample COGITO_mtgs_1204_2_FD_184807 | JGI IMG/M metagenome (GOLD analysis project Ga0209309, IMG submission 184807) | Pelagic marine microbial communities from North Sea - COGITO_mtgs_120412 (SPAdes) (version 2) | ecosystem: Environmental > Aquatic > Marine > Epipelagic ... | reverse complement strand
CCTGTTATCCCTAGAGTAACTTTTATCCGTTGAGTGACGGCCCTTCCACTCGGAACCGTCAGATCACTAAGACCGACTTTCGTCTCTGCTCGACTTGTAAGTCTCGCAGTCAAGCTTCCTTATGCCTTTACGCTCTACGATCGATTTCTGACCGATCTGAGGAAACCTTTGTGCGCCTCCGTTACCTTTTAGGAGGCGACCGCCCCAGTCAAACTGCCCACCAGAGACTGTTCCTTAACCGGATAACGGTATAAGGTTAGAATTCTAGCATTACAAGAGTGGTATCTCACCAGCGGCTCCGATATCTCCACAAAGATACCCTCAAAGCCTCCCACCTATCCTGCGCAAATAAAGCCCAAATTCAATCTCAAGTTACAGTAAAGCTTCATAGGGTCTTTCTGTCCAGGTGCAGGTAGTCCGCATCTTCACAGACATGTCTATTTCGCCGAGTCTCTCTCCGAGACAGTGTTCAAATCGTTACGCCTTTCGTGCGGGTCGGAACTTACCCGACAAGGAATTTCGCTACCTTAGGACCGTTATAGTTACGGCCGCCGTTCACCGGGGCTTCAGTCATTAGCATTGAACCAACTTCCTTAACCTTCCGGCACTGGGCAGGCGTCAGCTCCCATACATCGTCTTACAACTTAGCGGAAACCTGTGTTTTTGGTAAACAGTCGCTTGAACCTGGTTATTGCAACCTATAAAAGGTACCCCTTCTCCCAAAGTTACGGGGTTATTTTGCCGAGTTCCTTAGAGAGAGTTATCTCGCGCCCCTTAGTATTCTCTACCTACCCACCTGTGTCGGTTTACAGTACAGGTATTTTTTATTTACGACAGTGCGAACTTTTCTTGGAAGTATGACATCCGTTGCTTATATGCCTTAGCATTTCGTATTCACGCCTTAGCTCAAGATATTTTCTCTACCTCTCAACACCTCGAACGCTTAAACCGGTAACCAACATCCGGCCAACATAGCCTTCTCCGTCCTTCGTTGTCAATAAAAAATAGTACGGGAATATTAACCCGTTGTCCATCGACTACGCCTCTCGGCCTCGCCTTAGGTCCTGACTTACCCTCCGCGGACGAGCCTTCCGAAGGAAACCTTAGGTTTTCGGGGCATTGGATTCTCACCAATGTTTTCGCTACTCAAGCCGACATTCTCACTTCTGCTTCGTCCACATCTACTTACGTTAATGCTTCAACCTAGAACAGAACGCTCCCCTACCGATATTATAAATATCCCACAGCTTCGGCAAATTACTTAGCCCCATTCATTTTCGGCGCAGGCCTACTCGACCAGTGAGCTATTACGCACTCTTTAAAGGATTGCTGCTTCTAAGCAAACCTCCTGGTTGTCTATGCATTCCCACCTCCTTTATCACTTAGCAATTATTTAGGGGCCTTAGCTGGTGGTCTGGGCTGTTTCCCTCTTGACAATGGAGCTTATCCCCCATAGTCTTACTGGTTAATTATTCATTTAGTATTCTTAGTTTGCCTCGATTTGGTACCGTTTTACCAGCCCGCACCGAAACAGTGCTTTACCCCTAAACTATAACATTAACCGCTGCGCCTAAACACATTTCGGGGAGAACCAGCTAGCTCCGGATTCGATTGGCATTTCACCCCTAACCACAACTCATCCGCTGATTTTTCAACATCAGTCGGTTCGGACCTCCACTTAGTATCACCTAAGCTTCATCCTGGCCATGGTTAGATCATCCGGGTTCGGGTCTATAAATAATGACAAACGCCCTTCTCAGACTCGCTTTCGCTAGGGCTCCAGTATTCGCTACTTTAACCAAGCCATTACCTATAAGTCGCCGGCGCATTCTTCAACAGGAACGTAGTCAAACGTTAAATCGTCCTCCTACTGCTTGTAAGCTTATGGTTTCATGTTCTATTTCACTCCCCTCCCGGGGTTCTTTTCACCTTTCCCTCGCGGTACTATTACGCTATCGGTCATTCAGGAATATTTAGCCTTACGAGGTGGTCCTCGCGGATTCACACGGAATTTCACGTGCTCCATGCTACTCGGGATACAGTAAAGTATTTGTTGTTTTCGATTACAAGACTTTCACTTTTTATCGTATACCATTCCAGATATTTCACCTAACAACTCGTATCTTCAACTACTGTCCCACAACCCCAATCATAGATTGGTTTAGGCTGTTCCCATTTCGCTCGCCGCTACTCAGGGAATCGTTTTTACTTTTTTTTCCTCCAGATACTAAGATGTTTCAATTCTCTGGGTTTGCTCTTTCTTACCTATATATTCAATAAGAAGTTCTAGGAGTTGCCTCATTCGGAAACCTCCGGATCAAAGCTTGTTTCCAGCTCCCCGAAGCTTATCGCAGGTAACCGCGTCCTTCATCGCTTCTGAATGCCAAGGTATCCACCATAAGCCCTTAATTTCTTGAATTAAACAAAAACTTGTTGTTTCTTGATTAAATTGTGGAGATAAGCGGACTCGAACCGCTGACATTTGCCGTGCAAAGGCAACGCTCTACCAACTGAGCTATACCCCCACTGGGCCATTCTGGATTTGAACCAGAGACCTCACCCTTATCAGGGGTGCGCTCTAACCAACTGAGCTAATAGCCCATAACATTGAGATCTTGAATAAGATCTAAAAAACTACCAACCTAAGAATTTCTCTTTAAAGGAGGTGATCCAGCCCCACCTTCCAGTAGGGCTACCTTGTTACGACTTCACCCTAGTCACTAATTCTACCTTAGGCGCCTCCCTCCAAAAGGTTAGGATAACGACATCGGGTATAACCAGCTTCCATGGTGTGACGGGCGGTGTGTACAAGGCCCGGGAACGGATTCACCGCTGTATGGCTGACCAGCGATTACTAGCGATTCCAACTTCATGTAGGCGAGTTACAGCCTACAATCTGAACTTAGAGTAAGTTTATAGATTTGCTGACCTTCGCAGGCTCGCGACTCATTGTCTTACCCAATGTAGCACGTGTGTAGCCCAGGGTGTAAGGGGCATGCTGACTTGACGTCGTCCCCGCCTTCCTCCGGCTTGTAACCGGCAGTCTTTCTAGAAAAGTAACTAAAAATAAGGGTTGCGCTCGTTGCGGGACTTAACCCAACATCTCACGACACGAGCTGACGACAGCCATGCACCACCTGTGTACAGGTTCCTAAAAGGCACTTTCTTTCTCAAGAAATTCCTGTCATGTCAAACCCTGGTAAGGTTCTTCGCGTTGCATCAAATTAAACCACATGCTCCACCGCTTGTGCGGGCCCCCGTCAATTCCTTTGAGTTTCACTCTTGCGAGCATACTTCCCAGGCGGGATACTTAACGCGTTAGCTTCGATACTGCACGGGTTGATACGGGCAACATCTAGTATCCATTGTTTACTGCTAGGACTACTGGGGTATCTAATCCCATTTGCTACCCTAGCTTTCGTCTCTGAGTGTCAGTTATAGTCCAGTAAAATGCCTTCGCCATCGGTGTTCTTTCCAATATCTACGCATTTCACCGCTCCACTGGAAATTCCTTTTACCTCTACTATACTCAAGTCTAATAGTTTCCATTGCTGATTTGAAGTTAAGCCTCAAGATTTAACAATAGACTTATTAAACCACCTACAGACGCTTTACGCCCAGTGATTCCGGATAACACTTGCATCCTCCGTCTTACCGCGGCTGCTGGCACGGAGTTAGCCGATGCTTATTCTTCAAGTACACGTCATTGATTCCTCCTTGAAAAAAGAGGTTTACGACCCACGAGCCTTCATCCCTCACGCGGTATTGCTCTGTCAGGCTTTCGCCCATTGCAGAAAATTCCCCACTGCTGCCTCCCGTAGGAGTCTGGACCGTGTCTCAGTTCCAGTGTGACTGATCATCCTCTCAAACCAGTTACTGATCGTCGCCTTGGTAAGCCATTACCTTACCAACTAGCTAATCAGACGCGAGCTTCTCTTCAGGCGGATAAACTCCATTTCACTTTATAAAGCATATGGGGCATTAGCAATCATTTCTAACTGTTGTTCCCCTCCTGAAGGCAAATTCTCACGCGTTACTCACCCGTCCGCCACTAAAGTTTAAAAAACTTCCGTTCGACTTGCATGTGTTAGGCATACCGCCAGCGTTCATCCTGAGCCAGGATCAAACTCTCTAAAAATTTCCAAAATTTAGTAATAAATTGAAGTCCGAAAACTTATTAATTCCTACGAGTTTTAATATACTAGACGGAATATAAAAATGTCAAGATCTAAAATTTAAATTTAAAAAAAATCAAAAGTTATCTATTTAGATTAACCCAACTTAATTTGTACCCCATAGATTGATATCTACGCATCGACAACTATGTGTATTATTTTATTTCATATCTAGCACTAAATAAAATGAACCAAAAACTAGACAAATTAAGAAAATTTAACTAGAATAAGGACACGTAAATAGACATATTTATAATAATGCTAAGAATTTGCAATAAACAACACAAAATTAAATTTCAAAATTAAAGAAAGGGAGAATCTTTCGTGGTAGGTATACTAGGAAACAAAGTAGGTATGACTCAAATTTTTACGGAAACAGGTGATGCAAATCCCGTTACGGTAATTAAAATTGGGCCTTGTAGTATAACACAAATAAAATCCGTTGCTACACATGGCTATACAGCCATTCAAATCGGTTATCAACCAGTAGCAAAAAGAAAGCTAACTAAACCAGAATTAGGGCATTTAGAAAAAACAAATGCGGCACCTTTTAAATATTTAAAGGAATACCGAGTTCCAGAAAACCATACATTCGAAGTCGGACAAATCATTGATGTAAATAACTTTAATGAAGGCGAATTCGTAGATGTAACCGGTAAATCAATTGGTAAAGGTTTCGCAGGAAACATGAAACGCCATAACTATGGACGAGGTCCAATGGCACATGGTTCAAAGAATCATCGTGAACCAGGATCTATCGGTATGGGAACAACACCGGGACGTGTTTTTCCTGGGAAAAAAATGGGAGGAAGATTAGGAAACCAAAACGTTACAATTTCAAATTTAAAAATCATTAAAATTGATATACAAGAAAATTTATTAATTGTAAAAGGCGCTGTACCTGGTAAACCAGGCAATCTTCTAAGTGTTCGAACAACAAACCGCCGATAAATAAAAAATTTATAAATTTAAAGCAGCATCGCATCAATGGTTATTAAAACATTTGAGTATAGTATAGTGGATACTGCACAGTCTAATGACAGTATCACACAAGGAAGCTTTTCATTAGATGTTAGTGACAAAGCTAAATACGTAGTTCACCGCGCTATAAGAACAGCTACGACAAATCGTGCCCAAGCTACAAGTTCAACAAAAACAAGAAGTGAAGTTCGAGGTGGTGGGAGAAAGCCTTGGAAGCAAAAAGGAACTGGGCGTGCACGTGCCGGATCAACTAGATCTCCTCTTTGGAGAGGAGGTGGTGTTACTTTTGGTCCTAAACCCAAACTAATTAATAAAAAAATAAATAAAAAAGAAAAACAACTTGCACTAAGAACATTGTTGTATAACCGTAACGAGCAAATAAAAGTTGTTAAAGAATTTAAATTTGATGAAGCAAAAACTTCTGATTTATTAAGAACACTTTCGGATAAACTTACATTAAGTGAGAATCAGAAAACATTAGTTATCTCATCAAAACCAAATAAAAATTTACAATTGTCATTACGCAATTTAAAAAATTTCAATTATATTTTAGCAAATCAATTAAACGTGAACGAAATTGCAAAAGCAAACCAAATTATAATTGATGAATTATCATTTCAGGTGATCAAGGAGACGTATTGTGACAAAAACTAAAGATTTTGAAACTGAAAGTTTACATCGAATGCTTGGTCTTATTAAATACCCAGTAATAAGCGATAAAACTACACGTTTAATTCAAGGCAACAAATATACATTCATGGTTGATAAACGCGCAAACAAATTCACAATAAAAAAAATTGTTGAATATGTTTTTGATGTTAACGTTATAAATGTAAATACATTACGTAGCCCTCGTAAAAAACGTACAGTCGGACGCTTTTCTGGTTATAGACCACAATATAAAAAAGCAATCGTAACATTAAAAGCAGGAGATAGCATTAATTTATTTCCTGATATATAACGATATATAAATAACAATAGCTGAAAAAAAATTCTATGGCGATCCGTATTTTTAAACCTATGACACCAGGAACGAGAAATCGTGGTGTGTCTACATTTAATGAAATTACGAAAAGTAAACCCGAAAAAACACTAATTCGAGTCAATCATCGTGTGAAAGGACGTAACAATCAAGGACGAATAACAATTCGACATCGAGGTGGTGGACATAAAAAGCTTTATCGTCTAATTGATTTTAAGCGAAACAAATACGATATACTAGGTAAAGTTGCCAGTATTGAGTATGACCCAAACCGAAACGCACGTATTGCTTTAATTCATTATGAAGATGGCGAAAAACGATATATTTTGTATCCGCAAAATTTAAAGGTAAATGACTTTGTTTCATCAGGTGCTGATGCAGAGATTCAAATTGGTAACAGTTTAGCTTTAGAGGATATCCCATTAGGTCTTGATGTCCATAATATTGAGTTAACACCAAAACGTGGAGGGCAAATTGTTCGGGCAGCTGGAACAAGTGCTAAAATACTTGCAAAAGAAGGTAATTACGTAACATTGCGATTACCGTCAAAAGAAATTCGTCTTGTAAGGAAAGAATGCTTCGCTACAATTGGAGTTATTGGAAATGGCGACTTTAATAACATGACAATCGGAAAAGCTGGGCGAACAAGATGGTTAGGAATTAAGCCAACGGTAAGGGGTGTTGTAATGAACCCATGCGATCATGCTCATGGTGGTGGTGAAGGACGTTCACCAATTGGACGTAAACGACCAATTACACCGTGGGGTAAACCAGCACTTGGTGTTAAAACACGAAAAAATAATAAATCAAGTGACAATTATATTATTAGAAGAAGAAAATAAACATATATGGGACGATCACTTCGTAAAGGACCTTTTGTTGCGTATCATCTTTTAAAGAAGATCAATGAAATGAATGAAACAGGAAAAAAATCTGTTATTAAAACCTGGTCACGTGCATCTACTATTCTACCATCAATGGTAGGTCATACAATTGCCGTATATAATGGAAAACAACATGTTCCAATTTTTATATCGGACCAAATCGTTGGTCATAAACTTGGAGAGTTTGCACCTACCAGAACGTTTCGTTCACATATAAAAAGCGATAAAAAAGCACGCCGTTAAAATAAAATTTAAAAATTTTTATGACTGAAATTAATAGTAATCAAATCGAAGCAAAAGCAGTTGGCCGATATATTCGTATGTCACCCCGCAAAGTGCGTCGTGTTTTAAATCAAATTCGAGGCAAAACATATAAAGAAGCACTAATGCTACTTGAATTCATGCCTTATAGAGCATGTGGTCCAGTTTGGCAAGTGATTTATTCAGCCGCTGCGAATGCAGAACACAACTTAAATTTAAAAAAAGAAAATTTAATAATAAGTGAAGCCTTTGCTGATCAAGGACCAGTTTTCCGACGTTTTCGTCCAAGAGCACAAGGTCAAGGTTTTGGAATTAGAAAGCCAACTTGCCATATCACAATAACAGTTGCACAAGATATTTAATAACTTATTGAGAAAAAAAAGGATTTGAGTTTTGGGTCAGAAAGTACATCCGCTTGGATTTAGATTAACCACAACACAAAAGCATCGCTCGGTTTGGTTTGCAGAATTCCAAAATTATCCTAAATTAATTGAGGAAGATAACGCGATTCGAGCATGTTTAAAGACAAGAAGTAAAGACGCTGGTATTGCAAAGATTGAAATTAAACGTAATAATAATGGAAACAAAATAGAAGTTACTGTTCATAGCGGCCGTCCAGGTATTTTAGTTGGAAGTGCAGGAAATGAACTAAAAAATATCTATAAAGAATTAAAAAACGTTGTTCATGGTGATGTTAATATTATTGTAAATATCGTTGAAATTAAAAATCCTGATGCAGAAGCAGAACTAATTGGTGATTTTATTGTTGAACAATTAGAAAAACGTGTTGCTTTTAGACGTGCTGTACGTAAAGGAATTGGAAGAGCACAAGCGGCAAAAGTTCAAGGAATTAAAGTTCAAGTTGCTGGACGTTTGAACGGAGCAGAAATGGCTCGAACTGAGTGGATTAGAGAAGGACGTGTACCGTTACAAACTTTACGCGCAGATATTGACTATGCAGAAAAACGAGCAAATACCATTTATGGTGTGCTTGGAATTAAGGTATGGTTATTTAAAGGTGAAATAATTGAATCAATATAAAAGAAAAAAATTATGCTTAGTCCAAAGAGAACAAAATTTAGAAAACAACATCGTGGACGCATGAAAGGTAAAGCTTATCGAAATAATAAAATTTCATTTGGTGAATATGCTTTACAATCTCAAGAACCAGGATGGATTACATCACGTCAAATTGAAGCAACACGACGAACAATTACACGTTCAATAAAGCGTGGTGGAAAACTATGGATTACAATTTTTCCTGACAAACCTGTAACAGCACGTGCAGCAGAATCACGTATGGGATCAGGTAAAGGAGCCGTGGATTATTGGGTTGCTGTAATAAAACCAGGTAATATTTTGTTTGAGTTAGGTGGAGTGCCATTAGAATTAGCCCAAAAAGCAATGAAATTAGCTTCATATAAATTACCGGTAAAAACAAAATTTATAACAAAACAAGCATAAAACTAAAATGGCATTTTTAAAAAATGAACAATTAGCTTCAGAAGATTTAGAAAAGAAAATTTTAGAAACTTCACAGCTACTTGTTGAATTAAGATTAAAAAAAGTAACTCGACAAGCATTTAAACCACATGAGTTTAAACATGCTAAAAGATTATTAGCACAATTGCTTACTTTACAAAATTCACAAAACAAAGTAAATTAGAACCTTAAAGTAAAAAATGGCAACAAAGGAAAAAACAGGAATAGTTGTAAGTACAAATATGGACAAAACAATTATTCTAATTGTAGAAGAAAAATATGCCCATCCGATTTATGGTAAAATCTTAAAGAAAACGAAACGTTTCATGGCACATGATGAAAACAATGAATGTGTATTAGGTGATACCGTAATGATTTCTGAGACACGCCCTCTAAGTCGTAAAAAACGTTGGGCAGTAAAACAAATTTTAAATAAAAGAAAAATTTCTAACTAAGGCTCATGATTCAACCTCAAACATACTTAACTGTAGCCGATAACACAGGTGCAAAAAAAATTATGTGTATTCGTATTCTTGGAAATAATAAACAATACGGCAGTATTGGTGATGTTATAATTGGTGTTGTAAAAGAAGCTACCCCAAACATGCCTGTAAAAAAATCAGATGTTGTTCGCGCTGTTGTAGTAAGAACAAGCCATACATTACGTCGAAAAGATGGAATGAGTATTCGTTTCGATGATAATGCAGCAGTAATAATTAATAAAGAAAATAATCCACGTGGGACACGTGTATTTGGACCTATTGCACGGGAAATTCGTGATCGAAACTTTACAAAAATAGTTTCACTCGCACCTGAAGTATTGTAAGGAATTTAAAAATGAAAAAATTTAAAATTGGAGATACTATCAAAGTAATCTCAGGGAAAGATAAAGGTCAGACTGGTCAAATTAAAAGTCTTTTTCACCAAAAAGGAAAAGTGATTATTGAAGGTATTAATACAAAAATTAAACATGTAAAACCTTCAAAAAAAGACGAAGTTGGTAAAATAATTCAATTTGATGCCCCATTAGACATCTCAAATATCATGTTATGTGATGAGAATGGCGTTGCTGGAAAAATTGGATTCCAGGTGGAAAATGGCAAAAAGGTTCGAATTTTTAAAAAAACGAAAAAATTAATCAGTTAAAATAAAAATGCTTCAAAAATTTAAAGAATTATACACAAAAGATGTAATTCCCTATTTAAAAGATACTTTTGAATACCAAAATATTCACCAAATCCCAAAAATTGAAAAAATTCAAATAAACCGAGGTTTAGGGGTTTCAGCTCAAAACACAAAAATATTAAAGAAAAGTGTTGATGAATTCCGTTCAATAACTGGTCAACAACCAGTTATTACAAAAGCAAAAAAATCTATCGCCGGATTCAAACTTCGTGAAGAAATGGAACTCGGTGTTACTATAACGCTACGTCGTGACCGTATGTATTCATTTCTAGACCGATTAATCAATTTAGCATTACCTCGAATTCGTGATTTTCAAGGTTTAGATCCGAAAAAATTCGATAAGTATGGGAACTATACTTTTGGTATTCTAGATCAATTAATCTTTCCAGAAATAGAATATGAAAGTGTAGATAAAACGTTAGGTTTTAATGTCACAATTGTAACCTCAGCAAAAAATGCGAAAGAAGGTTTAGCTTTATTAACTAAAATGGGTTTACCATTTCGTAAATAAGTTTTTTATTCAAAGGAAAAATTTTTATGGTCAATGATACAATTTCGGATATGTTAACCCGAATAAGAAATGCTAATAATGCAAAGCATCATTTAGTTCAAATTCCAGCAACAAGATCAACTCGAGCTATTTCTAAAATTTTGAAAGAAGAAGGCTTTATTCATGATTTTGAATTTTTAACAGAAAACGTACAAGAATCCATTCTTATTTCGTTGAAATATATTGGAAAAGAAAGAAAACCGATTATCACAAAATTAGAACGCGTAAGTAAACCAGGGCTTAGAATTTATTCAAAAGCCAAAAATATGCCTTCAGTTTTAGGAAATTTAGGAATTTCTATTATTTCAACTTCACAAGGTCTAATGACAAATATAAATGCAAAAGCATTAAATATTGGTGGTGAGATTTTATGTACAATTTATTAAATTTAGTAAAAAAAATTAGGGACAAATTATGTCACGTATTGGAAAATTACCAATAGGTATACCAAAAAACGTTAATGTAACATTAAATGGAACAAAAATCGAAATTAAAGGCCCAAATGGAAGCCTTGATCGAGAGATTCCAGAACTTATTGGCGTTAATATGGAAGATGATAAATTAATCATCGTAAAAAAACAAGAAAATCGATTAGCTCGACAACAATATGGCTTAGTTCGTTCACTAATTAATAACATGGTCATCGGTGTTTCAACAAAATTTGAAAAAAAATTACAAATGATTGGTGTTGGGTATCGAGCACAAGTACAAGGAAAAGAATTAACATTAAGTGTCGGTTTTAGCCACCCAGTTGTATTTGTAATTCCCCAAGAAATTGATGTTAAAGTAGAAACAAATACGAATCTCACAATCAGTGGGGCAGATAAAGCAGCTGTTGGTTTATTAGCTTCACAAATTCGTGCGGTTCGACCACCAGAACCCTATAAAGGGAAAGGAATTCGTTACACAAACGAGGTTGTTTTACGCAAAGCTGGAAAATCTGGTAAATAAAGACTAGATTCGATTCCAAAAATTTATCAACTAATCAAGAAACTATGGTAAATTCTCAAGAGAATAAAGAAAAAACAAAAAGAAAATCAAGAACCAAAGCACAATCTTCAAATCGCGAGAGATGGAATGAACGTGTAATTCAAATCAGTCGAGTAACAAAAGTTTGTAAAGGTGGTAAAAAATTAAGTTTCCGTGCTGTTGTAGTTGTAGGTAATGAAATTGGACAAGTTGGTGTTGGAGTTGGAAAAGCAGATGATGTTATTAACGCAATAACAAAAGGTATAACAGATGCACGTCGTAAAGTGATTACTGTTCCAATTACAAAAACAAATAGTATCCCTCATTTGACTATAGGTAACTTTGGTGCATGTCAAGCTCTAATCAAACCTGCAAGAGAAGGAACAGGTGTTATTGCCGGTAGCTCAATTCGTACGGTATTAGAACTAGCAGGAATTAAAAATATTTTAGCGAAGCAAATTGGACCGAATAATATTCTTAATAGTGCTCGTGCAACAATTTGTGCATTAGAAAGTTTAAAAACACCAGCTATGGTTGCGAACGAAAGATCCTTACCATTGGAAAAATTTTATTCATAAAAATTCTACATGCAAGAAAAAAAAGTCGATAATCTAATACCAAAAATACTTTATACATTAGCAATAATAGCATTAATCCGACTTGGTAATTTCATTCCTGTCCCAAATGTAGATCAAGAATATTTAATAAATATCCTAAACTCTAATCCATCATTAAAAACCTTTTTTAATAATGAAACACTAATTCTAAGTGTATTTAGTTTAGGTATTATTCCTTCAATTAATGCATCAATTCTAATACAACTTTTAACAAGCGCCGTTCCTAGTTTAGAACGGCTACAAAAAGAAGAGGGTGAAGCAGGAAGACGTCAAATTAAGCAATATACAAGGTTTTTAACTTTGTTTTTAGCAATATTAGAAAGTATATCAATTGCACTTTCGTTACGCCCTATTTTATATACTTGGAATTTAAATATTTGTGGGGAAATTGTCCTAGCTTTAACAACAGGTGCAATGATAGTTTTATGGTTAAGTGACTTAATAACAGAAAAGGGAATTGGAAATGGATCTTCTGTTATTATAACGCTAAACATTTTGTCTGCATTACCACGAACATTAAAGACAATAACACAAGACGGAAATTTAACCACAATTGGAATAAATTTTTTAAGTTTAACGGCATTGATTATTGGTATTTTATATGTTCAGGAAGCATTTAAAATTATTCCTTTACTTTCGGCCAAACAATTATTTACACAACAAAGTCAAAACGCTAACCAAGTTTCAAAATCCTATATCCCTTTAAGAATAAATCAGGGAGGCGTAATGCCGATAATTTTTTCTTCGACATTTTTGGCTTTTTTAACAATTATAATAAATTATTTAGCGAGTCGAACAAACTTACCAATTAAACTTGATGATCCAAGAATAGTAGGTTTAATCTTTGGTACAATTAATTTTTGCTTAATAGTTGTTTTCAGTATATTTTATTCAAATTTAATTTTGAATCCTAATGAAATTGCTAAAGATTTAAATAAAATGGCGATAACAATTCCTGGAATTCGACCCGGTAAGCAAACTGCTTCATTCCTAAAAAAAACATTAACACGATTATCATTGTTAGGTGCTCTATTTTTAGGTATACTAGTAGCAATCCCAAATACAAGAAGTTCGTATGGATTTGGAGTAACCTCACTATTAATTTTAATAGGTGTTACAGTTGATACAACTCGTCAAATTCAAACATTGCTAATTTCAAAAAATTATTAAACTTTAATTAAAATTTAAATTTATGAAAGTTCGCCCATCAGTTAAAAAAATGTGCAAAGACTGCCGTATTATTCGCCGTCAAGGTGTTCTACGTATTATTTGCAAAAATCCTAAACACAAACAAAGACAAGGTTAATAAAAAAAATAAAGGAATCTTATTGTGGTACGAATTGCAGGTACAGATTTACCCAGAAGTAAAAGAATCGAATACGCTCTTACAAAAATTTATGGTATTGGAATTATTAGTTCACAAAATATTTTAGCAAAAGCAAATATTGATGCAAATATTCGAACGAATGATTTAGAGGATTCAGATGTTAGTAAAATTCGTGAAATTTTAGAAGCCGAATACTTAGTAGAAACTGATCTTAAAAGAAAAGTAAATCAAAATATAAAAAGGCTAAGTGAAATTAATTGTGTTCGTGGAAGACGACACAGAGAAAATTTACCAATGCGTGGTCAACGTACGCGTACAAATGCACGCACAAGACGAGGTGCTAAAAAAACAATAGCTGGTAAGAAAAAATAAATTTATGAGAAAAACAACTTTATGTTAGCCAAACTTAAAACATCAAACGCAAAAAAAGCAAAATTAAAAATTGTTGCTGGAGTAGTTCATATTAATTCAACATTCAATAATACAATTGTAACTATTACTGATCCAAAAGGAAATACAATCTCATGGGCTTCCGCGGGAAGTGCTGGATTTAAAGGTGCAAGAAAAGGAACACCTTTTGCTGCTCAAACGGCTTCTGAAGCGGCAACTTCGACAGCAGTCAACCTTGGACTAAAAACCGTAGAAGTTTTGGTGAAAGGACAAGGATCGGGACGCGAAACAGCGATTCGTGCTGTTCAAAATGGTGGTTTAGAAATAAGCGCAATTAAAGATATTACATCTGTACCGCATAATGGATGTCGACCACCAAAAAAACGTAGAGTTTAAATTTAATAAAAAATAATTGTGGAATTAAAATTTAAATACGTTAAGTCAATTGTCGAGGAATCGGGTCACTTAACGGGTCATTTTATTTTGACAAATTTAACACCTGGACAAGGCTTAACTCTAGGAAATGCATTACGCCGAGTACTTTTAGCAAATCTTGAAGGGAATGCAATTACCGCAATTAGAATCCCAAACGCATCACACGAATTCTCTTTAATTCCAGGTATAAGAGAAGATATCTTAGAAATTTTATTAAATTTAAAACAAATTATATTAAAAACTAAATATACAGATAAAATTTCAGGAAAGATTATTGCAAAAGGACCCGGCATTATTACAGCAAATTGTTTAAAATTTGATAACGAAGTTGAAATAATTAATCCAAATCAATACATTGCTGCAATCTCGACGGCTCAAAACATTGAATTTGATATCATTGCCGAGAGGGGTGTTGGTTATCAACTCGCTGACCAAACAGAGCAAAAAGCAAAAGATTTTTTACAAATTGATGCCGTTTTTATGCCCGTTGTAAAAGTTAATTATAAAATTAATAATATATACGTCAGTCATAATAAAACTAACGAATCTTTACTCTTAGAGATTACGACAAACGGAAGTATAACTCCAGAAAAAGCCGTAAGTGAAGCCGCTAAAAAATTAATGATTTGGTTTAGTAGTCTAACAAATGAAGAAAATCTAAAACCAGAACAAATCGATATTCAACAAACAATTCCTCAACCTGAAGTAATTTTAATTGAAGAACTACAATTACCTGTTCGTGCCTATAACTGTCTAAAACGTGCGGGGATAAATTCAGTTGACGAATTAATTCAATATTCACAAGAAGAAATTAAAGAAATCAAAAATTTCGGTAAGAAATCGGCCGATGAAGTTTTTCAAGCACTAAAGAAGAAATTTAATATTATTTTACCTTCTTTGAAATCCTAAATTGCTTCTTATATTATTTTAAAACTCCAAATTATGAAAGATACATTTATCCCTTCCAAAAATTTTATAAACAAAAAATGGTATCTTATTGATGCCGAGAATCAAACCTTAGGGCGTCTAGCAACAAAAATTAGTCGCGTTTTAATAGGAAAAGAAAAAGCAATGTATACTCCATTTTTAGACACAGGAGATTATATAATTGTCATAAATGCAGAAAAAATTAGTTTAAGCGGTAAAAAAGAAAAACAAAAAATTTACCGCAACCATTCTGGACGGCCAGGTGGAATGCGAACAGAAACATTAGAGAAATTAAGAGAACGTCGACCAGAGAAAATAATTGAACATGCCGTAAAAGGAATGTTGCCAAAAGGTCCTTTAGGACGTAAACTATATACAAATTTAAAAGTTTATAAAGGTGAGCAACACCCGCATGATGCTCAAACTCCCGAATTATTAAAACTATAAATAACAAGCATGAATAATAAGGAAATTATCGCGTACGGAATTGGCCGACGTAAACAAGCAATAGCACAAGTTATTTTAAAACTAGGTAATGGACAGCTCACAATAAATGAAAAATCTGGCAGTACCTATTTACAAAATAATTTAACTTATTTAAGAAAGATTAATACCTCATTCACACTATTAGGAATTGAAAATACCTATGATGTAAATGTCAAAACTCATGGTGGAGGTTTGAGCGGACAAACTGATGCTATATTACTTGGAATTGCACGTGCGCTTACAAAAGTAAGTCCTGAAAATCGGACAATTTTAAAACCAGCTGGTCTACTAACCCGTGATGCGCGTATTAAAGAACGTAAAAAATATGGTTTAAAGAAAGCACGTAAAGCATCACAATTCTCAAAACGTTAATTCTCACTATTTATCAAATTTATTAGAATATGCCAAAAAAAGATATACATCCTAACTGGTTTGACGAAACACAGGTTTACTGTGATGGTCAATTAGTATATACAACAAGTTCAACAAAGCCAAGATTAAATGTAGATGTGTGGTCTGGAAACCATCCTTTCTATACTGGTTCATTAACGATACTTGATACTGAAGGACGCGTTGAACGTTTTTTAAAGAAATACGGATTAGAAGATTCATAAAATAGATTAAATAAAAATGCCAACAATACAACAATTAGTACGTTCTCCTCGAAAAACAATAAAAATAAAAACAAAATCACCAGCTCTACAAAACTGTCCTCAGAGACGTGGAGTTTGCACCCGTGTCTATACAACAACACCAAAAAAGCCAAACTCAGCAATTCGAAAAGTTGCTCGTGTACGCTTAACAAGTGGCTTTGAAGTAACAGCTTATATTCCAGGGATTGGACATAATTTACAAGAACATTCTGTTGTACTTTTACGCGGTGGTCGTGTAAAAGATTTACCTGGTGTACGTTACCATATTATTCGCGGTGCATTAGATAGTGGTGGGGTTAAAAATAGAAACCAAGGCCGTTCAAAATATGGCGTAAAAAAACCTAAAAAAGATTAAATAAAAGAGAAATATGTCACGACGTAGTATAGTAAAGAAACGTTATCCGTTAGCAGATTCACAGTATAATAGTTTTCTTGTTAGTTTATTAACAGCACGAATTTTAAAAAAAGGTAAAAAACGTTTAGCCGATTCAATTGTTTTTGAAACATTTGAACTTGTAAGAGAACGTACCTCAAGTGAACCAATTCAAATTTTTGAAACTGCAATAAAGAATACTACACCAATTGTAGAGGTTAAAGCACGTCGAATTGGTGGTTCAACATATCAAGTGCCACTTGAAGTAAGTCGTTACCGTGGAACAACACTCGCGTTACGTTGGATTATCAAAGCGGCAAAAGATCGAGCTGGCCGAACAACGTCTTTAAAACTAGCTAGCGAAATTATCGACGCATCAAATGGTATCGGAAATGCTGTTCGAAAAAAAGATGAAACACACAAAATGGCAGAAGCTAATAAAGCATTTGCACATTTTAGATACTAAATTCAGGTAAAAAATTAAAATTGCCAAAAGTAAACATATTAAAATTAATTTAAACAAGGAAAAATTATGGCTCGCGAGAAATTTGAACGTAGTAAACCGCATGTAAACATTGGAACAATTGGACATGTAGACCATGGAAAAACAACTTTAACAGCAGCAATTACTGCCGTATTATCAACAATTGGAAATTCAACATTAAAAAATTATGCTGATATTGATGCAGCACCTGAAGAAAAAGCACGTGGTATTACAATTAATACAGCACACGTAGAATATGAAACTGAATCACGCCATTATGCACACGTAGATTGCCCAGGTCACGCAGATTACGTAAAAAACATGATTACTGGTGCCGCACAAATGGATGGTGCAATTCTAGTCGTATCGGCAGCTGATGGACCAATGCCTCAGACACGTGAGCATATCTTATTAGCTAAACAAGTTGGTGTACCAAACATCGTAGTATTCTTAAATAAAGAAGACCAAGTAGATGATGAGGAATTGATCGAATTAGTTGAATTAGAAGTTCGTGAATTACTATCAAATTATGATTTCCCAGGTGATGATATTCCAATCGTTCCGGGATCAGCATTACAAGCTTTAGAAGCAGTTATTGCAACTCCAGCTATTGGTCGTGGTGATAATAAATGGGTAGACAAAATTTTTAACTTAATGGATGAAGTTGATAATTATATCCCAACACCTGAACGAGATACAGAAAAAACATTCCTAATGGCTGTTGAAGATGTTTTCTCAATTACAGGACGTGGTACTGTAGCAACAGGACGAATCGAGCGTGGAATCATTAACGTTGGTGATACAATTGAAATCGTTGGCTTAGGTGATACACAAACAACAACGGTAACTGGTGTTGAAATGTTCCAAAAAACATTAGATTCAGGTATGGCTGGTGATAATGTAGGTATTCTATTACGCGGGGTTCAGAAAACGGATATTGAACGCGGGATGGTTTTATCAAAACCAGGAACAATAACACCACACACTCTTTTTGAAGGTGAAGTTTATATTTTAACAAAAGAGGAAGGTGGACGTCACACACCATTCTTTACAGGCTACCGCCCTCAGTTTTATGTACGAACAACAGACGTAACTGGTAATATTAAAGCATTTACAGCAGATGATGGAACTGACGTAGAAATGGTAATGCCTGGTGATCGTATTAAGATGACTGCCGAATTAATTTCCGCAATTGCAATTGAAGCAGGAATGCGATTTGCTATTCGTGAAGGTGGTCGAACAATTGGGGCAGGAGTTGTTTCAAAAATTTTAACATAAAATTAAGCAGAATATTATAATGAATGAAAAACTCAAAAATCGCATAAGAATTCGACTGCAATCATATGACCACAAATTATTAGATAATGCATGTCAACAAATTATTAATGAAGTTGAAAAAACACAATCTAAAGTGGTTGGTCCAATTCCCCTACCAACAAAAAAACGCGTTTATTGTGTTTTACGCTCACCACATGTTAATAAGGATGCACGTGAACATTTTGAAATTAGAATCCATAAGCGTGTTTTAGATATTTATCCAACATCAGTTGACACATCTAATTCACTAATTACTATTAACTTACCATCTGGGGTTAGTACAACAATTAAATAAAAATGAATGAACATATTAAATTATTTTAATATGTTCATTCACATAAATAATATTAGATTGGTGTAAAATTAATCTTTTAAACATTTAATAATGATGATAATTAATTAAATTTAATGATATATTCAATCTTTTTTAATCTAGAATACTATATTATGTTTATATATGTAAGAAAGTTAAAGCATTTGTTTTTAAATTTAGGAGACCTAGATTAGATGGGACTACCTTGGTATAGGGTTCATACAGTTGTACTAAATGACCCAGGTCGATTAATCGCCGTTCACTTAATGCATACAGCCCTAGTAGCTGGATGGGCAGGGTCAATGGCACTTTATGAATTAGCAATTTTTGATCCTTCCGATCCGGTTCTTAATCCGATGTGGCGTCAAGGAATGTATGTAATGCCATTCATGACAAGACTCGGTATTACAGATTCATGGGGTGGTTGGAGTATCACAGGTGAAAGTGTGTCAAACCCTGGATTATGGAGTTTTGAAGGTGTTGCATTAACACATATTGTTTTATCAGGTCTTTGCTTCTTAGCCGCTATTTGGCACTGGGTATATTGGGATCTTGAATTATTCCGCGACCCACGTACAGATGAACCAGCATTAGATTTACCAAAAATCTTTGGTATCCATTTATTCTTATCAGGACTATTATGTTTTGGTTTTGGAGCTTTCCACGTAACAGGTTTATTTGGACCAGGAATTTGGGTATCTGATGCATATGGAATCACAGGTAAAGTTCAACCTGTAGCTCCATCATGGGGACCAGATGGATTTAACCCATTTAGTGCAGGTGGTGTAGCATCTCACCATATCGCAGCTGGTACATTAGGTATCTTAGCTGGTATTTTCCATTTAACAGTTCGTCCACCACAGCGCCTATATCGTGCTCTAAGAATGGGTAACATTGAAACAGTATTATCAAGTAGTATTTCAGCTGTATTCTTCGCTGCATTTATTACATCTGGTACAATGTGGTATGGTAGCGCAACAACACCAATTGAATTATTTGGTCCAACTCGTTACCAATGGGATAGCGGATACTTCCAACAAGAGATTGAAAGAAGAGTAGAAGAAAGCGTTGCAAGTGGTTCATCAGAGCGTGATGCATGGTCACGAATCCCAGATAAACTAGCATTCTACGATTATATTGGTAATAATCCAGCAAAAGGTGGTTTATTCCGTTCTGGACCAATGAATAAAGGTGATGGTATCGCTGAATCATGGCTAGGACATCCAATTTTCCGTGATAAAGAAGGACGTGAATTAACAGTACGTCGTATGCCAGCTTTCTTCGAAACATTCCCTGTAATTTTAGTAGATAAAGATGGTATTATTCGTGCGGATATCCCATTCCGTCGAGCTGAATCAAAATATAGTATTGAGCAAGTTGGTGTAAGTGTAGATTTCTATGGTGGTAAATTAAATGGTCAATCATTTAAAGATGCACCAACGGTTAAAAAATTCGCACGTAAAGCACAACTAGGTGAAGTATTCGAATTTGATCGTACAAGTTTAGAATCAGATGGTGTATTCCGTAGTAGCCCACGTGGTTGGTATACTTACGGTCATGTTAATTTAGCATTATTATTCTTCTTTGGCCATTTATGGCATGGTGCTCGTACATTATTCCGAGATGTATTCACTGGAATTGGTTCAGAAGTAACAGAACAAGTTGAATTTGGTGTTTATACAAAACTAGGTGATCGCTCAACACGTAAACAAGGTGCGGTGTAAAATTTAGTTAAAAAACAACAAAATCTTTCTTTAACAAAGGATAAAACATGGAAGCCTTAGTATACACTTTTTTATTAATTGGAACTCTAATAATTCTATTCTTCTCGGTTTTCTTTAGAGAAACACCACGTGTAATAGATAAATAAAAAAAACAAAAAGAGTAGCTATATCCGTTATTCGAGATATAGCCTACTCTTTATTTTTTAATCTTCGTGCTCTTCAAACGGATCCGTTAATGATTTAGCACCAGGACCAAAAGCACTATAAATAGAATAGCCTGTAACACCTAATAATAAACTTGAGACAAAAACGATAATAATTGTTGCTGTTTCCATATTTCAGTAGAATATATTATTTATCAATATACAATACTATTATTATTATGTGAAATAGGGAATAATATCTCTAATATTTTATATTTTAAACTAAATTATGGCTCTAAGAACAAGGTTAGGAGAAATCCTACGTCCACTAAATGCAGAGTATGGAAAAGTTGCACCAGGTTGGGGTACTACACCAATTATGGCCGTAACAATGGCATTATTTTTAGTATTTTTATTAATTATTCTTCAAATTTACAACTCATCATTAATTCTTGAAAATGTTGATGTTAGTTGGAGTGATGCTGTATAAAATTCATATTTTATAATTAAAGTTAAAGTATTAATTTTATAAATTAATACTTTAACCTTAGTGAATATAGAAAACATTTGAGCTATTTTTTTAATTTTAATAAAATTTAATGGCTTTATTTACAATAATAAAACTATAATCTAACATGAAAACCTGTATCAAAATCCAACTTAATGTTTGGTATTTAGAAATATAGGCGTTTCTAATTTTTTATCTCCAGAAGGGGACACATATGACTATTAGCTCACAAGAGCGTGCGGCTAAAAAAGTTAAAGTTGTAGTAGATCGTGATGTAATCGATACTACATTTGAAAAATGGGCTAAACCAGGTCATTTCTCAAGAACTTTAGCTAAAGGTCCAAAAACAACGACTTGGATTTGGAACCTACACGCAGACGTACATGATTTTGATAGCTATACGACTTCATTAGAAGACGTATCTAGAAAAATTTTCAGCGCTCACTTTGGCCAGTTATCGTTAATCTTTTTATGGATTAGTGGAATGCATTTCCATGGTGCATACTTCTCAAACTATTCAGCTTGGTTATCAAATCCAACAGGTATAAAACCAAGTGCACAAGTTGTTTGGCCAATTGTTGGTCAAGAAATTTTAAACGGTGACGTAGGAGGAAATTTCCAAGGTGTTCAGATCACATCAGGTTTCTTCCAACTTTGGCGTTCTGAAGGTATTACAAGTGAAGTAGAACTTTACTGGACAGCATTAGGTGGTTTAGTAATGTCAGGTATTATGATGTTTGCTGGTTGGTTCCATTACCATAAAGCAGCACCAAAACTAGAATGGTTCCAAAATGCTGAATCTATGATGAATCACCATTTAACCGGTCTTCTAGGGCTTGGATGTTTATCATGGTCAGGTCACCAAATCCATATTGGAGTTCCAATTAATAAATTACTAGACGCAGGTATTTCACCTCAAGAAATCCCACTACCTCATGAATTCTTAGTTAACCGAGAATTAATGTCACAATTATACCCAAGCTTTGGAAAAGGATTAGCACCTTTCTTTGGGTTTAATTGGAATGAGTATTCTGATTTCTTAACATTTAAAGGTGGATTAAACCCTGTAACTGGAGGTTTATGGTTAAGTGATACCGCACACCACCATTTAGCTTTAGCAGTACTATTCCTTTTTGCAGGTCATATGTACCGTACAAATTGGGGTATTGGTCATAGCATGAAAGAAATTCTTGAAGCTCACAAAGGTCCATTCACAGGTGAAGGACATAAAGGACTATACGAAATTCTAACAACTTCATGGCATGCTCAATTAGCAATTAACCTTGCTATGATGGGCTCATTAAGTATTATTGTTGCTCACCATATGTATGCGATGCCACCATATCCATATATTGCGACAGATTATCCAACACAACTTTCATTATTTACACACCATATGTGGATCGGAGGTTTTTGTGTTGTTGGTGCAGCAGCACACGCAGCTATTTTTATGGTTCGTGATTACAATCCTTCAACAAGTTATAACAACTTATTAGACCGAGTAATTCGTCACCGTGATGCAATTATCTCGCACTTAAACTGGGTTTGTATCTTCTTAGGGTGCCATAGTTTCGGCTTATACATCCATAACGATACAATGCGTGCATTAGGTCGTTCACAAGATATGTTCTCAGATAAAGCTATTCAGCTACAACCAGTGTTTGCTCAATGGATCCAGAATTTACATATTGCTGCGCCAGGAAACACTGCTCCAAATGCTCTAGCAACAGCAAGTTATGCGTTTGGTGGTGATGTAGTAGCAGTTGGTGGTAAAATCGCTATGATGCCTATTAAATTAGGAACAGCTGATTTTATGGTTCACCATATTCATGCTTTTACAATTCACGTAACAGTTTTAATTTTACTAAAAGGTGCTCTTTATGCACGTAGTTCAAAATTAATTCCAGACAAAGCAAACCTTGGTTTCCGATTCCCATGTGATGGACCAGGTCGTGGTGGTACGTGTCAATCGTCATCATGGGATCATGTATTCCTAGGATTATTCTGGATGTATAATTCCATTTCAGTTGTAATCTTCCACTTTAGCTGGAAAATGCAATCCGATGTATGGGGAACAATTAGTCCAGACGGAGCTGTGTCTCACATCACAGGTGGTAATTTTGCACAAAGTTCTATTACTATTAATGGTTGGCTACGTGACTTCTTATGGTCGGAAGCGTCACAAGTTATCCAATCATATGGTTCAGCGGTATCTGCATATGGTCTAATTTTCTTAGGAGCACATTTCATCTGGGCATTCAGTTTAATGTTCCTATTCAGCGGACGTGGATATTGGCAAGAATTAATTGAATCAGTTGTTTGGGCACATAATAAAATTAAAGTTGCTCCTGCTATTCAACCACGTGCACTAAGTATTACACAAGGTCGTGCAGTTGGTCTTGCTCATTACCTTTTAGGAGGTATCGGAACAACATGGTCGTTCTTCTTAGCACGTATTATTTCGGTGGGTTAATTTTTTAAAAGGTAATAAAATATTATGGCAACTAAATTCCCAAAATTTAGTCAAGCTCTTGCGCAAGATCCTGCCACAAGACGTATTTGGTATGGTATCGCAACAGCTCATGACTTAGAAAGTCATGATGGGATGACAGAGGAAAGTTTATACCAGAAAATATTTGCTTCGCACTTCGGTCATTTAGCAATCATTTTCTTATGGACTTCAGGAAATCTTTTCCATGTCGCATGGCAAGGAAATTTTGAGCAATGGATTTTAAATCCATTGAAAGTAAAACCGATTGCACATGCAATTTGGGATCCACATTTTGGTGAACCAGCGTTAAAAGCATTCACGCGTGGTGGTGTAACATATCCAGTCAATATTGCTTATTCTGGTGTTTATCACTGGTGGTATACAATTGGTATGAGAACAAATAATGACTTATATTTTGGTTCTATTGGATTACTAATTCTTGCGAGTGTTTTATTATTCGCAGGTTGGTTACACCTTCAACCAAAATTCAAACCAAGTTTATCATGGTTTAAAAATAATGAATCACGTTTAAATCACCACTTATCTGGTTTATTTGGTGTTAGTTCACTTGCATGGACTGGGCACTTAGTGCACGTAGCAATTCCAGAATCACGTGGTATTCATGTCGGTTGGGATAACTTCTTAGTTACTCCACCGCATCCCGAAGGTTTAAAACCATTCTTTAGTGGCGATTGGTTAGCGTATGCTAATAATCCAGATACAGCACAGCACGTATTTGGTACAAGTGAAGGTGCGGGTACTGCAATCCTTACATTCGTTGGTGGTTTTAACCCACAAACTCAATCTCTTTGGTTAACAGATATTGCACATCACCAATTAGCGATTGCTGTTGTATTTATTGTAGCAGGTCATATGTACCGTACTAATTTCGGTATTGGTCACGATCTAAAAGAAATTTTAGATGCACACCGTCCGCCAGGAGGGCGTTTAGGGGCAGGCCACCGAGGTTTATTTGATACAATTACAAACTCTCTACACATGCAACTTGGTTTAGCGTTAGCATGTCTAGGTGTTGCTACATCATTAACAGCGCAACATATGTATGCTCTACCATCATATGTTTATATTGCAAAAGACTTTACAACACAAGCTGCTTTATATACACACCATCAGTATATTGCAGGATTCTTAATGGTCGGAGCATTTGCACACGGCGCTATCTTCTTTGTTCGTGATTACGATCCAGAAACTAATAAAGATAACGTTTTGGCACGTATGCTACAGCATAAAGAAGCAATCATTTCGCATTTAAGCTGGGTATCTTTATTCCTAGGATTCCATACGCTTGGTCTTTATGTTCACAACGATACAGTTGTGGCATTTGGTCAACCAGAGAAGCAAATTTTGATTGAACCAATCTTTGCGCAATGGATTCAGGGTGCATCAGGTAAAGCGCTTTACGGTTTTAATGTATTACTATCATCAGCTGATAGTCCAGCAACATTAGGCGCATCTAAAGTTTGGCTACCTGGTTGGTCAGAAGCAATCAACAACAACAGTAATTCACTATTCCTAACAATTGGGCCTGGTGACTTCTTAGTTCACCATGCTATTGCATTAGCGTTACACACAACAACCCTAATCTTAGTAAAAGGTGCATTAGACGCACGTGGTTCAAAATTAATGCCAGATAAGAAAGATTTTGGTTACAGTTTCCCATGTGATGGACCTGGTCGTGGTGGTACATGTGATATTTCTGCTTGGGATGCATTCTACTTATCAATGTTCTGGATGTTAAATACAATTGGGTGGGTAACATTCTACTGGCATTGGAAACATGTAACAATCTGGGGTGGAAATCCAGCTCAATTTAACGAATCTTCAAATTATATCATGGGATGGTTACGTGATTACCTATGGCTAAATTCTTCTCCATTAATTAATGGTTACAACCCATTCGGTATGAATAGCCAAGCAGTTTGGGCATGGATGTTCTTATTTGGTCACTTAATTTGGGCTACAGGCTTCATGTTCTTAATTTCATGGCGTGGTTATTGGCAAGAATTAATTGAGACCTTAGTTTGGGCACATGAGCGTACACCATTAGCTAACCTTGTTCGTTGGCGTGACAAACCGGTAGCTCTATCAATTGTACAAGCTCGTCTTGTCGGTTTAGCTCATTTCACATTAGGTTACTTCTTAACATATGCAGCCTTCTTAATTGCCTCAACGTCAGGTAAATTCGGCTAAATATTCTCTATAAAATTTTAAAGTCACAAAATTTGTGACTTTAAAATTTTATATATTTTTTTATTTAAACTAGACATAAAAAAGAAACCAAACTTAATTAGTTGACATTAAATTTGATTTTTCATACAATAAATAGGCATAAAGGGCTTGTAGCTCAGTGGACTAGAGCGCGTGGCTACGAACCACGGTGTCGGGGGTTCGATTCCCTCCTAGCCCAATAAAATCTCTAGATAATAAAAAAGTTATAAAATTAGTAAAAGAAATTAGGTTCCTAACTCCAAATGCATTTGAAGAAATTGCAGAGATTATCTTGATGTCTTCGTCGAGTTAGAGGATGGTTATACTTGTACAGTAATAGTAATGGTAGGAACAGCAAAAAATTTGGAATCCTTAAAGATAAAAGCTTTTTTGGACCAAGCCATTCATTTATAATTGTTCAAAAAATAACGAAAAAGATTATTGAAGAAACGATTCAAGCCTACGCAGAAGAATACGATGAGTATTGGTTGAAATTATATTATTTCGCAAGTAAAATTGATATATCAGTATTCGATAAACTAGAAGCTAAATATCAACAACATCTAAAAGAATTAGATTAGCTAGATAATTCCTAAATTTGCAAGTAACTTAGGAATTAATGTTAGGGTTTGGCTTTTTCAAATTTAAAATTATTTTAACTGTTTATAGAGCTTTGTCTGTCGAATAGTTTCATATTTGATGAAATATACTTTGAATTGAAATAAACTATTTTGATCTCTACTTTCATAATATTTCTTCAAGGAAATTTTTCCATCTTGATTGAGTTGAAAGTCGTCTTTTTCAATAATCTCTATCCTCTCAACCTTCCTAAAGTGGTGAAATTTAGACTATTTTGGGATTGATTCTGCTCTAAGGGTAGATTAACGAAGAAATTTCATTTTTAAACCTTATAAAAATCTATTATATCGAGTTTTTTACTTTACAAATATAGTTTGTTTCATAATTTTTGTGCTATATAATTAATTGGTAAAATTAAAAAGTTAAGTTTTTTAGATCAAATAACATGATTTTGATACATTAAAGATAAGATAAATATCATTTAGAATAAAAAAGTAATCAAGAAAAAGTTACCAACTTAAACATATATATGTGACTTTAGTTAGATATGCTTTTATGTTTATGGTTTAAAAAAAATAATAATTTAATGATAGCAAATACTACAATTATACTTTCTAAATTAAGATTATGTAAAAATTGAGTATACCGAAGTATACTCAATTTTTTCTCAATGATTAGCCGTTAACTGCAGGAGCAGTTAAAGCAACTGGAAGAACCTCACCAGCAGCTAAATCTAGAGGGAAGTTGTGAGCGTTACGCTCGTGCATTACTTCCATACCTAGGTCAGCACGGTTGATGATGTCAGCCCATGTGTTGATAACACGACCTTCTGAATCAACTACAGATTGGTTGAAGTTGAAACCGTTTAAGTTGAATGCCATTGTTGAAACACCTAGTGCAGTTAACCAAATACCTACTACAGGCCATGCAGCAAGGAAGAAGTGTAAAGCACGAGAGTTGTTGAATGAAGCATATTGGAAGATTAGACGACCAAAGTAACCGTGTGCAGCTACGATGTTGTAAGTCTCTTCTTCTTGACCGAATTTGTAACCATTGTTTGATGACTCAGACTCAGTTGTCTCACGGATTAGTGAAGATGTCACTAAAGAACCGTGCATTGCTGAGAATAGAGAACCACCGAATACACCAGCAACACCAGCCATGTGGAATGGGTGCATAAGGATGTTGTGCTCAGCTTGGAATACAAGCATGAAGTTGAAAGTACCAGAAATACCTAGAGGCATACCGTCAGAGAATGAACCTTGACCGATTGGGTATACTACGAATACTGCAGATGCTGCTGCTACTGGAGCAGAGAATGCTACGAAGATCCATGGACGCATACCAAGACGGTAAGATAATTCCCACTCACGACCCATCCAGCAGCATACACCTAAGATGAAGTGTAATACAACTAACTGGTAAGGACCACCGTTGTATAACCACTCATCTACAGAAGCAGCTTCCCAGATTGGGTAGAAGTGAACACCAATTGCGTTTGATGAAGGGATTACAGCACCAGAAATGATGTTGTTTCCGTACATTAATGAACCAGCTACTGGCTCACGAATACCATCGATATCTACTGGCGGTGCAGCGATAAATGCGATGATGTAGCAAGAAGTTGCAGTTAATAGGCAAGGGATCATTAAAACACCAAACCAACCGATGTATAAACGGTTCTCAGTTGAAGTGATCCAAGAGCAGAAACGCTCCCATACGCTGATGCTTTCGCGTCTTTCTAAAGTTGCAGTCATTTTTTAAATTCCTTTGTTAATGATTTTTTTATTCCAGATTTGTACTGTTAATAAATATTATAAAGTAATTTTAAAAAAATGCCTAGTAATGTTAAAATTTTAGTTATATGTGAGATCACGTGCTAAAGCAATTCTTCCCGTTCGTGCAACTTCTTTAATTCCAAATTTTGATAGCAGTTTTTCAACCGCAACCATTTTAGGTGGATCACCAGTAATTTCGAGTACCATGGAATGAAAAGTTAAATCAAGAATTTTAATATTAAAAACTTTTGTGATTTCAAAGATTTCCGCTTGTGTTTCAGGTGTTGTATTAATTTTCATTAGCATAATTTCTCTCTCTAAAGACGGAACGTTACTAACATTTGTAACAAGTACAACATTTATTAATTTATAAAGTTGTTTAATTACTTGCTCAATTATCCTGTCATCACAATTAAAAACCATAGTCATGCGTGAGTGATCGACTTTTTCGGATGCACCCACTGCTAAACTTTCTATATTAAAACCACGGCGAGAAAGCAAACCTGAAATTCGACCTAAAACACCCGGCTCATCTTCTACTAAAACTGATAAAGTATATCTTTTTGATTCCATGAAGATTGTAAATAATTATATTAAAAAAAAAGTCATAAATTTAGTAAGCTTTGGATTTTAATAATTTACCCAAAATAATAAAGAACTTATTGCAATAAAGAAATGGATTAGTTCAAGTAATAACTATTATGACCTAAAGGTGGTTTCTAGCTATTTTTATGACTATTTATTTTGAAATGGCTCTGACGGGATTTGAACCTGTGACCTTGGGCTTATGAGTCCCCTGCTCTAACCACTGAGCTACAGAGCCAATTCGCTACACTTAAAATGTAACAGATACATGTAGTATTGTATCAAACATAAAAAAAAACGTCTAGTCTTTTAAATTTTTACAGTAAAAAATAAATTAGGCAAAACAATTCACTGTTTGTAGAACGTTGTAATTTACAGCACTTGTTTTAGTGTAAAATTTTGAAAAATTATTTCATGATAATTTAATTTCTAAGTAATAAAAAAATAAAGATTTATAAATCTTTTTACGTCAAAAATTTAATAACAAGAAATAATTCTATTATCATAGTAAAAATTATGATATAAAATTGAGAGTACTTATTATAATTAGAAAATTATAAATTATAGGGGCAGAGGGACTTGAACCCTCACAGCCTTGTGGCCAACGGATTTTAAGTCCGTCGTGTCTACCATTCCACCATGCCCCCAATGTATTTTACAAAAGTAAGGCGGTACCCAGATTCGAACTGGGGAATAAAGGATTTGCAATCCTCTGCCTTACCACTTGGCTATACCGCCTACCTTTTCACTTACGAATGTATTATAACGTTTTTATAGAAATTAAGAAAGTCTTTAATTCCTTTTTTCACCTATTTAAAGATAATTTAGTAATAAAAATGAGAATAATGCACCACCAAATGCACCAATCATAAATCCGCCAGTGAATTTCCCCCAACCTTCTTTAGTTTGAATGCTGTCCCCTTTTTCTGATCCGTCAAACGAAACATTTCCATAACTAGCCAGGCCAACACCTAAGATACAAATTAAACCCACTGCAGACATAAAACCAGCTAAATTGGCAATTTCTGAATTTCTAAGCGGACCAAGAAGTGTGAATGGACCAGTAAAGAAATAACCGTGCGCCATTCCTATTTCAAGACCACGTCGAGTAGCAGATAAACCTGCTCGATAAGCTGGTAAATTTCCTAATATAGCACGAGTTGCTGCGGATGTCGTAATGGGTGTTGATAAATGACCAACAAAAGGATCATTCTTATATGGTTTTACAAAATTTGCCATAATTAATAATTAATATTTAATTTAATATTATACAATTATATCTATAAAAATCGATTTATTAAAATTTAAATTCTTAAATTTAAATTATTACATTAATTGATTACCGCGGCTGTATTGTAAATAAGCTGCAACAAATAGGCCGGCTAGTGATACCGGAATCATACCTAAAACAATTCCAAAAAGAAATGGCTCGATCATAATTTTAAATTAATTAATTCTTATATAATAACTAATACTATTATAGTTACATTTTCAAAAAATTCTACTTAAAAATAAATATTATTTTCTGTTATAATAAAAGTTAAAAGCGAAATCAAAAATTAGCGTAAAAACGGGACTGACGGGACTCGAACCCGCAACTTCCGCCGTGACAGGGCGGTGCTCTAACCAATTGAACTACAATCCCTAATATATTATTGACAATCAGATTATAACGCTAGATTTAAGATTTGTCAAGAGGAGAGAAAGGGATTCGAACCCTCGGTATCGATAATAGATACAACAGATTAGCAATCTGCCGCTTTCGACCACTCAGCCATCTCTCCATGTTCCCAACCTCCTAAGGATAACAAAAAAATTTTAATAGATCAATTAAATTTATGTGTGTATAATTTTATTATGGCTTTATTGTCAAACTTATGTTTAAAAAATAATTGAAATTATGACAACTATCCTAGTTTCTAAGTTACCGGAAGCTTATGCGGTTTTTAGTCCAGTCGTAGATGTACTACCTGCAATTCCAGTATTTTTCCTGTTACTTGCTTTCGTTTGGCAAGCATCAGTTGGTTTTAGATAAAGATATTTTTTCTTTAGTAATATAAAAACTAAAAAAAACATTTAGCGTAAAATAATTCTATTAAGTCTATTTTAATAAAAATAAATATTATGTCAGGTGGTTCTACTGGTGAACGTCCATTCTCGGATATTATTACAAGTGTTCGTTACTGGATTATTCACAGCATTACGATTCCATCATTATTTGTTTCAGGTTTTCTTTTCATTGCTACTGGTCTAGCATATGATGTATTTGGGACACCACGTCCAGACGAATATTTCACGCAAGATCGTCAACAAATTCCACTAGTTAATGATCGTTTCAGTGCAAAACAAGAACTAGAAGATTTAACGAAAGGTTTATAAATTAAAGGAAATCTTATGGTAAAAAATACAAATCAACCCGTTGCATATCCAATTTTTACATTTCGTTGGTTAACAATCCATGCCCTAGCAGTTCCAACTGTTTTCTTTTTAGGGGCAATCACATCAATGCAATTTATTCAAAGATAGGAGTATAAAAATAATATGTCAGGTCCTAATCCGAATAGACAGCCTGTAGAATTAAGCCGTACATCACTGTATTGGGGTTTACTTCTTATTTTTGTATTAGCCGTTTTATTTTCAAGCTATTTCTTTAACTAATTTTAGGAGAGAATTTTTATGGCAGGTACAGGTCGAATTCCTTTATGGTTAGTTGCTCTTGTGGGCGGCTTAGCAGTAATTGCAATGTTATCTATTTTTATTTATGGCTCGTATTCAGGTCTAGGATCTTCACTTTAAATTGAAGATCAAATAAAATGAAATAACATTTTAGGGTAAATTAAGTTTGAGTTAATTTTTATTTAGCTCAAACTCAAAGACTTAAACAAAAATAATATAATTGACTTTTTTAATTTGATATATATATCTACATCAAAAATGTTCAGTAAAAAATATTAAATAATAAATAAACTGAAAAAAGACCAAAATATAGAGATTTTTAATTTAAATAGAATAAATTATAGGAGAGAGAGGGATTCGAACCCTCGGAACCGTGAGATTCATCTGATTTCAAATCAGACGCAATCGACCAACTCTGCCATCTCTCCGAGAAAATAGAAATCTTGATGAACAAAATATATATAATTTTATAATAACAAAATTTCGAGTCTTTGTCAAGAGTAAGAAATCTATATAGATATAGATTTCTTTTATTTTACTTAATCATCAAAAGTACCTTTTCCAGTAAACTTAACTTTAATTGGGTTCGGATTTTTACCGATTGAGAAATCTTTATTATTAACTCCCATACGACCTGGATTAACTTTTTCCGGGAAGACACCATCTTTAGGATGTAAATACTGAACTTCACCGCTTGGAAAAATTCGATAAATTTTATAATCGTTAATTTTAAATGTACGTAGTTGAGTACCTAACGCTAAACATTGTTCCTTACGAGCTAAATACAATAGATTTTCACCAGAACGCATGATAGCGGCTCCACCTGTGGGCATTTCAAAAATTTGTTCCTTTGAACTAGTCCATGTGATCCCATACTTTTCTTCAACTTCGGCTGCTCGTAACCACCCACCTGTACTACCACCAAAAATCGGTGATGGTGTTTTAATATCAAAACTCATTATAAAACTTTATTTATAGAATAATAAAATACAATCAAATATTAAATTTTATTACATAAACAATATAAATAAATTTATGCAATAATAGATAATTATAATCGAAAAATAAGAAAAAAGAATTAATAAATTTTGAGCCGAATAATAAACTTATTTTTCTAAAATCTTAGACTTAATTAATAAATTTTTAACCGTTTCGGTTGGCTGAGCTCCATACTTTAGATATTTTACAATACTAGGAACATCTAATTTTACTTCTTTACTAATTGGATTATAAAACCCTAATTCTTTAATCGCTCTACTATCACGTGCAGAAGTAGACTCCATAAGAACAATTCTATATGATGGTTGACGTTTTTTACCACCACGTTTAAATCGCATTTTTAACATTACAAGTTAGTTTATTTTATTTTTTTACTACGATGAAATAATTTATATCTTAAAATATTGTAGATCAATTTACTGAAAACAACAAGTCATTAGCGGCATAAAAATTTAGTTCACATTTCTATTCGAAAAACGTTATAATTTAATATTAGTTAGATGTAGAGAAAAGTGTTTAAAGTACATTTATTAAGTTACATGCTTCGGCAATTTTTAAAACATGACTATTGCAATTGGTCAAAATAAAGAACGTGGTATTTTTGATTTAGCTGATGACTGGCTAAAACGTGATCGTTTCGTATTCGTAGGTTGGTCAGGATTATTACTATTCCCAACCGCATATTTAGCAGTTGGTGGGTGGCTTACTGGTACAACATTCGTTACTTCATGGTATACACATGGTTTAGCAAGTTCATACCTAGAAGGTTGTAATTTCTTAACAGCAGCTGTTTCAACACCTGCTAACAGTATGGGTCACTCCCTAATTCTATTATGGGGTCCTGAAGCACAAGGTGATTTTACACGTTGGTGCCAAATTGGTGGCCTATGGACATTCGTTGCTTTACACGGTGCATTTGGTTTAATTGGTTTCTGTTTACGCCAATTTGAAATTGCACGTCTAGTAGGTATTCGTCCTTATAATGCTATTGCATTCTCAGGTCCAATTTCTATCTTCTTATCTGTTTTCCTAGTATACCCACTAGGTCAAGCAAGCTGGTTCTTCGCTCCAAGTTTTGGTGTAGCAGCTATTTTCCGTTTCCTATTATTCTTACAAGGATTCCATAACTGGACACTAAACCCATTCCATATGATGGGTGTAGCTGGTATCTTAGGTGGTGCTTTACTTTGTGCTATCCACGGTGCTACTGTTGAGAATACACTATTTGAAGATGGTGATGCTGCAAATACATTCCGTGCATTCACACCAACTCAATCAGAAGAAACATATTCAATGGTAACAGCGAACCGTTTCTGGTCACAAATCTTTGGTGTAGCGTTCTCAAATAAGCGTTGGTTACACTTCTTTATGCTATTTGTACCTGTAACAGGTTTATGGACAAGTGCAATTGGTGTAGTAGGTCTAGCATTAAACTTACGTGCATATGATTTCGTATCACAAGAGCTTAGAGCTGCTGAAGATCCAGAATTCGAAACATTCTACACTAAAAATATTCTATTAAATGAAGGTATCCGTGCATGGATGGCCGCACAAGATCAACCGCATGAAAACTTTGTATTCCCTGAGGAGGTTTTACCACGTGGAAACGCCCTTTAATAATGTAACAGGTCGAGACATCGAATCAACAGGTTTTGCCTGGTGGTCTGGTAATGCTCGTTTAATTAACGTTTCAGGTAAATTATTAGGCGCACACGTTGCGCATGCTGGTGTAATGGTATTTTGGTGTGGTGCTATGACTTTATTCGAAGTTTCACACTACATTCCGGAAAAACCACTATACGAACAAGGTTGTATTTTATTACAACACTTAGCAACTTTAGGTTGGGGTGTAGGCCCAGGTGGTGAAATCATCGATACTTATCCGTACTTTATTGTTGGTGTAGTTCACCTTATCTCATCTGCCGTATTAGGTTTTGGTGGTATCTACCATTCACTAATCGGTCCAGATACGTTAGAAGAATCATTCCCATTCTTTGGTTATGATTGGCGTGATAAAAATAAGATGACAACAATCCTAGGTATTCACCTAGTATTACTTGGATTAGGGTCGCTGCTTTTAGTATTTAAAGCAATGTACTTTGGTGGTATTTATGATACATGGGCGCCAGGTGGTGGAGATGTTCGTCTTATAACAAACCCAACACTTAACCCTCTAGTAATCTTCGGTTACGTTTTCCGTTCTCCATTCGGTGGTGACGGTTGGATTATTGCTGTAAACAACATGGAAGATCTTGTTGGTGGTCACATTTGGGTGGCAGCATTATGTATCTGTGGTGGTATCTGGCATATCCTAACAAAACCTTTCTCATGGGCACGTCGTGCATTTGTATGGTCAGGTGAAGCATATTTATCATATAGTTTAGCAGCACTATCATTAATGGGTTATGCCGCGGCAACTTATGCATGGTATAATAATACTGCTTATCCAAGTGAATTTTATGGCCCAACTGGTCCTGAAGCATCACAATCACAAGCATTTACATTCCTTGTTCGTGACCAGCGTCTAGGTGCAAACGTTGCATCAGCACAAGGTCCTACAGGTCTTGGTAAATATTTAATGCGTTCTCCATCTGGTGAAATCATCTTTGGTGGTGAAACAATGCGTTTCTGGGATTTACGTGCTCCTTGGGTTGAGCCACTTCGTGGTCCAAATGGTCTAGATATCAATAAAATCCGTAATGATATTCAACCATGGCAAGAGCGTCGTGCAGCAGAGTACATGACTCACGCACCATTAGGTTCACTAAACTCAGTAGGTGGTGTAGCAACAGAGATTAACTCATTCAACTACGTATCACCGCGTTCATGGTTAACATGTTCACACTGGTTCCTAGCATTCTTCCTTTTAGTAGGTCACTGGTGGCACTCAGGTCGTGCTCGTGCGGCTGCTGCAGGTTTCGAAAAAGGTATTAACCGTGAGAACGAACCAGTACTATCAATGCGTCCAATTGATTAAAAAAACATTTATTAATTTTTAATTAGGATTCATTAATCAGAAATCTAAGTTTTAAATTCAAAAGAACTTAAAACTTAGATTTCTAACTATTAATTTTTTTAACTTCAATATTAAATTAAACTATGCAAACCGGGAAGAATTAGATCACAAATACTTCTCCCAAAATCTGAAATAAGCCCATCATTAAGATCTAAGCCATCTGAAATTTGAGTTAAAGTAAAATGATATTGATCAGATTCACCAATCTCAGAATCTGGAAACCCTAATACATCAACTCCAAGACCAAAAGGCTCTTCATTAATAGGTCCACCACCCGTTTCATTGTTTCGACCTGCCAAATAGCTTACGATATCATCGCATACATCGACAATAATACTTAAAACTTTATAGTTAATAATGGGTGTAATATCTAAGCCAAAAACCCTAGGATACCAGCGTCGACCAAAATTAAAAACTGGATTAGTCCATGCCCAAAGCGTAACAAAAGGCTCAAAAAAGGGATTAACGTTTAAAAACCAGTTTATAAGATACCTAATTTCAACAAGGATGACCAAAAATTGCAAAGATACGTACAGTAAACTAAAGAAAAACTCAACTAATGAATGTGCAATGTCCATACCTTTATTTTAATTTATCGTAAATAAAAAACCTTAGGCAAATCAACTTTATAATAGACCATACAAATCTTTTTAATTTGTATGGTCTCAAAACAATTATTTTAAAAAGACAACAAAATAATTAAGCCTCAGCCAATTCACCTAAACTGTAATTCGCTGTATTAACTCCATTATAGTTTACCTTTTCAAATCTTACAGTTACACCATAGCGTACATCTGATTCATCAATTGAGGCAACTTTACCTGTTTCTTGGAACCAATAAGATTCTTCTCTTAAAATTTTCACATTTGAACCGCGTTTTATAGCCATAATAATATATATAATTTTTCAAATCAATTTATGCTACCTATCTAACATTATAACATAAAAATCTAAATTAGATTAAATTATTTTTTCACTAATTTTTACCGACTAATCTAATTATCAAATATATTATATTATGATTAAGTAAATAAATAAAAATAATAAAATTGGTATAAGACAGAGTAAAAATTAGCCTCGTATTAAGAGACTTTTTTAAATTTTAATGTCAAACAAATTTAATATACAAAAATGTAACACGTTTATGCTTTAAATTAATTTAATAGCTTTAAGTCCTAGATAAAGACCAGCAGCTAAAGCAAAAGCAAAACTTAAAATTAGAATATAATTAATTAATAGGCTCATGTATATAATATAATTTTTTTATTATTTTAGGGGCTTGATAAAGATAAGGAGTCTCAAAATACCAAGAAAAAGAAAAAATTAATTTCACTAATTCTTTTTTACCAGAAACCTAACTTTTATCTTTTTTAGTCAAGCAGAAAACAGAACTAAAAAACATAAATTCTTGTCAATATATTCAATCGTATTCGAAAAATATTTTTAATAAACAACACTTCAATATTAAGACAGAAAAATAAATTTTTATCTCATTACAAATGTCAAATTATATTATTTCGGAATTTTTTACTTACCAACTTGATTTTACAACTCCGGGAAGTAAACACTCATGAGCCATTTCACGTAAAACATGACGTGAAAGCCCAAAATCACGATAGAAACCTCGACTACGTCCAGTTTTCCAGCAACGGTTTTTTAATCGTATTGGTGAACTATTACCAGGTAAACGTTGCAAAGTTCTTTGCATCGAAAAAATTTCTGTTAAATTTTTCGCAGTTTTTAAATTCGTTAAAGCTTGCTTGCGTTTTTTTGCATATTTTTTAACTAATTTATTTCGTTTTAGTTCACGTTGGATCATACTTTGTTTTGCCATTTTTAAATCTCAACTTTAACTTTAATAAATAATAAACTTATATTAACAGTTAACATTTAATTTGGAAAGGTTTTTCCTAATTAAAAGAATGATTTAGTAAATGGGCTATAAATTACTGACCCCATTCTCCTGGTTGCAACTGTTGACTATACATTCCATAAGGTGAAGTAGGTTTTGCTACCTCTGGTGTCGGTAATGCAAATACACGACTTTGTAAAAAGTCTGTTATATCTAAAGTTACTAAATCAGATTTAGTTAATGGTACTTGGGAATTGTTCTCAAAGATACGATTTGCTTGACGCATACGAGCTCGATCTATTGCATTTTTCATACTTCTTGCATTTGCAAATAAAGGTTGCTCTTTTCTAAGCTGAATATACTTTAATAAAACATCTTCACCTTCACGGGTAATTTTATACTGCTGTTCAGCAAGCATAACTTTTCCGATTTCGAGTAGTTCTTCGGCACTATAATCTGGGAAATGAATATGATTCGCAATACGTGAAGCTAGACCAGGATTTGATTCATAGAAAATATCCATACGCTCTTTGTAACCAGCTAAAATAACAACTAACTCGTCACGCTGATTTTCCATGACCTGTAATAAAATCTCAATCGCTTCTGATCCATAATCACGCTCATTATCAGGTTTATATAAATAATAAGCCTCATCAATAAACAATACACCACCCATGGCTTTCTTTAGGACCTCTTTAGTTTTGGGTGCTGTATGACCAATATATTGACCAACTAGATCATCACGAGTCACCGTTAGTAAATGACCTTTTTTAATATAACCTAATTTATATAGAATATCAGCCATCTTTAAAGCTACCGTTGTTTTACCGGTACCAGGACTACCCGTAAATGACATATGAAGGCCGGGGTTACTCGACGTTAAACCAACGGTTTTTCTTAACCGATCAATTAAAAGAAGAGCAGAAATTTCACGAATTCTACTTTTAACAGGTGTTAAACCAATTAAGTCTGCTTCTAAATTTGAGATAACCTTTTCAATTTCAGTCTTTTCATACTCTTGTTTGATTGAAACCGTATCCATATCCGAATACTTAACAGTCGTTTCCATATTTAGTTTAGTTAGTGTAAAAAAATAAATCAAAAATTCAGAAGCACGAAATAGTTTAGATAATATATTTGAACATTAATTGCACACGTTAATGTAAAAATAAAATGTATAGCTAACAAATTTAATTACCCCCAAGGGAATTCGAATCCCTGTCGCCTCCGTGAAAGGGAGGTGTCCTAGGCCTCTAGACGATGGGGGCAAAAATGAATTTGATTAGATTAATAGAATAGTCTAGTATTTTAATTTAAAAATTATAAATTAATAAATTTAATTTAGCTAATCCTAATCAATTAAAAGTAATCTTATATGCTATATATAATAAACAATAAATTTTTTTTTGTAAAGAGTTAAATAGAATTTTTATGTGGAGGAAAAGTAAATAATTCCTCACACATGCATTAATTATAAGTCACCTTTTTTAAGTGCTAATAATAAGATTACAACAGGACCCGATAACAAAATTAATGATGACGAAAGTAATTGTCCAACAACCTGTAAGTTAAACATTATTATTTCCTTTTAAATGCTATTATTTCAGTAAATTATGCAAAAATTGTAAATTTAGTTTACTTATCTTAATATATATCATATTAAATAGAAAGTAAATAAAATTTTATGGGTTTATAAAAAATAAAATTATGATAATATTAAATCGATAGGGTTGCTAACTCAACGGTAGAGTACTCGGCTTTTAACCGATAAGTTCTGGGTTCGAATCCCAGGCAACCCAATTTTTAAAATAATTTATTCGCCAAAAATTTCGGATTACTTTTAATTTGTATTACAATAGAATACAATTAATACCAATTAAAGCTCTATATGCAAATAAAAGAAGATTTAGATCGTCTAATCGAAATTTTACCAAAATCCATTCAGAAAATAATTCAAAATCATCCTAAAAAAGATACGCTAATAGAAATTGTAATGGATTTAGGCCGGCGACCCGAAGCTCGCTTTTTAGACCATCCAGAATATTTGTCACCAAAAATTATAACATGGCAAGATTTAGATTATTCCGTAAAACGTTTAAGTAAATTTACAGATGATAATCGTGCAGGGATTGAGAAAACATTACACAGAATAAGCTGTATTAGAAATAGGCAAGGTTTAATTATAGGCTTAACTTGTCGTGTCGGAAGAGCTTTGTATGGTACTATTAATATTATTCGAGATTTGCTTGAATCAAAAAAATCAATCCTTATTCTTGGAAAACCTGGAGTTGGTAAAACTACAATGGTTCGAGAAATTGCTCGTGTATTAGCTAACGAAATGGAAAAGCGAGTAGTTATTATTGATACATCAAATGAAATCGCTGGAGATAGCGACGTCCCACATATAGGTATTGGCCGTGCAAGACGAATGCAAGTCGAAAAAACAGAATTACAGCATAAAGTAATGATTGAAGGTGTTGAAAATCATATGCCTGAAGTAATCATCATTGATGAGATTGGAACCGAGTTAGAAGCTTTGGCAGCACAAACAATTGCGGAACGAGGCGTTCAATTAATTGGTACAGCTCACGGTAATTTTTTAGGAAGCTTAATAAAAAATCCGGTTTTATCAGATTTAGTCGGGGGTATACAATCCGTTACATTAAGTGATGAAGAAGCCCGTCGTCGAGGAACACAAAAAAGTATAATCGAGCGTAAAGGCCTTCCCGCTTTTCAATTGGCAATTGAATTAAATGAACGTAACTCATGGACAATTCATGAAGATGTTGAAAATTCGATTGATTCTTTACTCCAAGGTCTAGAACCAAAGTTACAAGTCCGAAAAGTAAATAACGATAAAAATATTCAAATTTATTTAACAAATTCACCACAGTTTTTAAAACCAAAAACACTTATTTCTAATAAAAATTGGCGAAAAAGTAAAACGATTGATTCGAAATTACCTTTTAAAAAAGTCACAAATTACGATTCGGAAGTGAGAAAGCTAAAGCTAGATGAGTTAAAAACTTTTTTATTAAATGCAAAAGAAACCGAAAAACATTTGAATATTTACCCATATTCTGTCTCAACAAAAGTATTAGAGGGAAAAATAAAAAAATTAAACTTAAATCTTAGAATAACTAATGACTTAAATAAAGCAAACATTATAATTGGTCTAAGTTTTCATATAATAAGAAATCGACTTTTGATGAAAGTTTTGCAAGAAAGAAAAATTATGCTTTTGTTAGTTTCAAGCAATAGTAATGAAATAATAACAGAAACTTTATTAAAATTTAAGAAGAAGGACAGATCTGCAACCCTTAGTCTAGGATTTAAGAAGAGGCAAAGATTGGCGACCTTTAATAAAAGGAGGGCTCGGAATTCAAGCAAATCCAAATAATTTATTAAGAAAAGTACTACTTTTATTCTCTAATTCAATAAAAAATAAGTTCTAAAATGATGACAATGAATATTGCTTTAATGAATAAAAAGTTTAAAAAAGTATAACCCCTATAGATAAATCACAATTCGATAACCCATAAAACGGGTTATTCTTATTTACAATGTTAGAAATTCAAAATGATTTACAATCAAAAACGATATATAGAACTCTTGAAACGTTCAGAATATTTAAAGAATCTAGGAAAATCATTTTATCAAGAAAGTAAAGATGAGTACTTAGAATTATCAGAATATGAAGCAGCTATTGCATCATACCTTACCCCATAGGTAAGTTAACTTATAATAAACTAAAATTATACATGGATTGAGGTTTCGAATTATAAAAATTTAATATAAATAAAAAGTATGACAGCATTATTGTATATTTCGTATAGCTCAGGATTGAGTGAAGACGATAAATTGATTATAGACAGACAAGTTTCTAGAAACCGAGAAAAAGTTTGTATCGTTGTAAAAACCTTGCTTCAAATGCAAAAGATAAAACTAAATGTTGTAATTCTCTTAGGAGGAGCACTGTATTTTAGTAAGGTACAACCATCTGAAGCTATAGGTTTATCCATGCCACCTGGGCCAGTGGTAAGAGTTCAGCCAAATTATAAAGATACATATGAAATGGAAGTTGCTCCAACAGTTAGTCCAAAATTAGATAAAATAACTTTTATCAAATCTAGAGAATTACCTGTATGTATCTATATGATGGACGAGAGATTTCTAAAGACGTCAGAGGCTAGCAAACTTATTAATAAAATTCGTGGTGGAAGTTCAATTGAAGCAGTTGCAGCTTTAGTAGTGATTGTTGTTATATGGCAAATTGTGGGAGTTGGAATTGAAGGTTTTGTCCTTCCGAATCCTGGTTGGGGAGTAAATAGACCAAATCCGTTTCAACCACCGGGTGGTCATCTTAGATATCCTCCAGTTTATGATTTATTCTTTCCGCGAAGAACACCTGGTTGTCCGGGACGAGGATCAACTTTACAAATTAATCGTCCTACGGCGATGCCGCATCAAGAATTTACTGATTTAACAAAAGAAGAGAGACGTCAGTTGCCCCATCATCATGATAAAATAATTGATGTTGAGGGTCATCAACGGTTACAGGTTGGTTTTTGGCAATCTAGATTCAAAGTTGCTGACCATGGTGCCGTTCATGGTTTGCCATATAGTGTAAAAAATAATGGTGGGACAAAGACGGAAAAAAGCGATGATAACGCATTGTCAATGATGCAATCCATAGAAGATATGCCTCATCGACCAAACGCAATATGGTTTGATCAAGACGACGTAACTTATCAAGGTGGAACCGATCGTGAATTCCCCGCAGTTTACATTTTGGATAATGATACTAAAGTCGTTGCTGTTTTTAATAAACAGACAGGAAATTTTGTTACTACTTGTCAATTAAAAGAAAAGGAAGAAATTGAATTAAAAACAACTCACAATTTCGGTGGCGAAGAGGGTTGGTTTAGTGGACAAGTTAAGAATTTACCTCCGCAACAAACAGCTGTGAATACGTTCGAAAGCGACGTTACAGGAATTACTCCTATCAGTCCAATGGATGAAAATTCATCTCCAGGCTTTACTCCAACGAGTAGTTTTGAAAGTGACGTGATGGGTATAACTCCTATAGATAACTCGCAATTGGATAACCCATAGTTATTATTATTATTTACTGATATTAGAAGCTAAAAATGATTTACAATCAACAAAGACATATACAATTATTAAAACGTTCCCAAGATTTTAAGGATCAAGGCAAATCCTTTTATAAGGAAAGTCCAGAAGAGTCCTTGGAATTGTCTAGTTATAACGCAGCTGTAGAAGAAAATATTTTTTGGCAACAGCGTTATAAAGTTGCCGAATTAATGCAAGACTTTCTCAATAGAAAAATCGATGGTCAGAAATTTTGTGGTCGAGTCTTTGGATTGCGGCGTAATTTAATGATTGCAAGTGATAAATTTCTAATCCAATTAGGTGCGGGAGAAGTGAAAGATTTTCAACCAGATCCAAGATCAAAAAAGCTTAGTGGTTTTGAAAGTGGTCTATTCTGTTACTGTGACGATTTTATGGAGGATTACGAAAATGACCAATTCTCCGATGCTATGCAAAACGGTTTTTTAAACTTTCAAAAAGCTTTAAATGAAGAGTAAGGTAAATTCTTACTCTTCTCAATTATTTTATATTTTAATCTAATTACTCAAACCTGCCCATTTTGGTATGATTCTTAGCTGGGGTTAACTACATACCTAAAACCGATTGATTCACGTTATATAGCATTTTAGGACCATTTCGGACGATATTTCAATCCCTGATCTCTAAACAGAAATATTCTATTTATTTCTCCCAACACTCTTATCCTTTTAGAGTATACTCTATAAATTATCGAATATTTTGTACTTTAATTAATAAAAAATAACCCTTTACAAATAAATCCTTTTTAACTATAATAAAAGGTAAAGTTTGAAGTAAGTAAAAATATTATGTCTAACACAAAATATGGCTACGCGCGAGTTAGTAGCAAATCGCAAGAAGATAACAGTTCACTTGAATCTCAAAAACAAGAATTGGTTCGGAATGGTATCCTAGAAAGTAACATTATAATTGAGGTAGGCTCAGCTACTAATGAAATTAAAAATAGACCCGGGTTTCAGAACTTGATTCAAAATGTTTTGAAAGAAGGTGATAGCCTAGTAGTGACCAAAATAGATAGATGCGCTCGGAATACTCTTGAATTCCTAAAGTTGCAGGATATTTTGTTTAAAAGAAGAATTCAATTTATTTCACTCGACTTACCCTATTCCGAAGATCTTAACATCAATAAATTAATAAGTATTACCCTTTCAAGCATAGCTGAGTTTGAGACCAATCGCCGGAAAGAACGCCAAATACAGGGTATAGACGCAGCTAAAAAAGCTGGAAAATATCGAGGAAGAAAAACAGTAATTGATGACAAATTAATTTCTGAAGTTAAACATTTAAAGCAACAAAAAATGCTCTCCGTTACACAGATTGTAAAAATTACCGGAAGAAGCCGGAATACCATCTATAAAGTTTTAAAAGACCGTTTAGGGTACGTATCAAATCGATTAGTTAAACTGGAGTAAACGAATGAGCAAAAATAAATTAACTTTCGAATCAGAAAATATCGTTGTAGATTATCTTTCTTTCAAGTTTCAACACTTAGAAGATTGGAAAGAAAAAGAATTAGCCTCTTATTTGTTGAAACTTGGTTTTAATTGTTATAAAGAGTCAGGAAAACTAAGGAAGCCGATCAAAACACCCATTTTTATAGGGTTGAAAAATATACATGAAGCTTGTTTCGTTGTGGATAATCCTTATTGGCAAGGCACCGTAGTTACGTTTTCTGGATTAAACGCTAAATTTTTTTATATGCTTCTGCAAGAAAAAAAGCTTAGGGGAGAAGCTTTTTCTGATAGTATTCTTGGTCGATTTGATATTTATTACCGTCGAGAAGATAGAAAAACTGATAAAACCCTTCCGGAAGATTTTTTGGAGGCTTGCCATAAAAAAGTAAGAAAAACTAATCAAAACGTTAGTTTTGAAAAAAATCAAAAAGGTCTAATTTTAAAACTAGGTAATCGAAAAGGTAACAATTATTGTCGTATTTACAAAGAAAAAACTTCCTTAAAATTTGAATATGAAATGAAAGGCCAACTTCTTCGAAAATACCACAGTTTGTTAATATCAAATTGTTTGGAAGAATTGGAAAATTTAATGTGTGAAGGTTTTTTGCGTCACTTTGGTAAGCTACTGCCTTTAGAAGAATCTTTTACAGATTGGTTAGTTGTTAAGTTACGACCACTCCGAAAACAAAAATTATCCCTCGCGACTTTTCACTCACATTATCTAGAAGAAAAAAAATTTAGTGAGGGGGGTGAGAGAAAAAAATTCTTTATGTTGTTACAATTTCTGAATTACGCGCAAAATTTAGATTACGAAAGAGGGGCTTTGGGGTCTACAACTTATCGACAAGTTATCTTTCAAGTGAAGGATTTTCTAGAATATCAAAAAAAATCTAATAATTACTATCAATTAAAAAAATTAATAGAATTTTTTGATGAACTTCAAACTAATTCATTAATTAAATTTTTTAGTGATAAAGAATACCGGAGTTTAGTGACAATTCCGGAGATAGCTTTAACTAAAGGGAAGCAAAATTGTTGGGTTGGGAGAGTTTGAATCTCAGAAGAGTTGTTTCGTTACAGCCATCCTTTTATACTTCCTAATTTAATAACTAAAAAATTGACCAAACATGAAGTGGAAGTTCAATTTAAAGTGATTCAGGTCTTCAGTTCTGTAAATATTGCAAAGACTTTTTGGATTAAAGATTTTTTCGAAGACTATTCAGTAAAATTAACAAATCAACAAAAAACAAAAATGAAAAACTATTTTATTGAATGTCTTCAACAATATAAAGAGCATGGATTGGTCGATGGAAACTATAAAATTATTTCCAAAGGGAAAGCTTATAGTACAAAGAAATTAACCTCTAAAGTTATTTCAGAAGGTTTTATAGTCTATGAAAAACTTTATGTTTAGTTTTTCAAACTTTGAAAAAAGTACTAAAAAAACTTTCCATAAGTACTAAAAAAACTTTCCATAAGTAGTTAAAAAACTTTCCATCTAATGGAAAGTTTTTTAACTACTCTGTTTTTTAAAATACCCCTATATTACAAGGGTAAAAGTAAATTAAGAGATTTTAATGAGTATGCAAGTACAGGTCTATATTGGAAAAGTAGAACTCTATTTGTTCTACTTATGGAAAAATTCGTCAATAAAATCATTAGTGGTGAAGAATTTAGCAACAGCTTTCTTGAACTCCGTCAAAGACTGATATATGAATGTGATGGTTTTCTAAAGGAGTTAGGTTCAGAAAAGTTAAAAGATTTTCAGCTAGATCCGAGATCATACGGGTTTGGTAGTTTGATAAGCTTTTTAAGAGCTGAATGTGATAGTTTTAGTGAAGATTACCGAAACGAAGAATTCTATGATTCTATCAAAGACTGTTTTTTGAAACTACAAAAAGCTTTAAATGAAGAGTGAGGAATTATCTCACTCTTCTTAATTATTTTATTTTTAATCTTCAGGCACATAAAACTTACTTATTTTTAATTTTATTTAGCTAAAGGTAATATACCTATACTCAACGTGTCTTTGGCGGCCTTTATTTCGGCCTCTCAGAGCATATTTGAGTCTTGTGACCTTTGCGTAGAAATATCCCATTCCTTTCTGCCAACAATATTATACTTTTAGAGTATAGATTATTCAAATTTTAAAATTCATCTTTTTAGCTCACGTATAAAAAATCCTCGTAGCTTTAAAAAGATGAATTCTAATAAAATTTTTATAGAGTTAACTCTTGAGTCAATTTCTCAAATGTGGCTGGATCAACAATTGCCAATTGGGCCAACATTTTACGATTTAATTCAATATTAGATTTTTTAATTTTATGAATAAATTTTGAATAATTTATATCACCAATATTACGACTTGCAGCATTTAAACGAACAATCCAAAGTTTACGAAATTGACGTTTTTTATTTTTACGACCCACATATGAATATTTTAAGGCTTTAATTACCTGTGCATTTGCAACTCGAAATAATCTTGAATGTGCACCACGAAAACCTTTAGCTAATGAAAGGACTTTTTTTCGGCGTTTACGGGCAACATTTCCTCGTTTAACACGTACCATATTATATTTTTTCCTTGTTTAATTTGGTAACATTAAAAGAATTGGTTTAATCTCTCCTTTACTAACCAATCCTGTTTTTCTTAAATGACGTTTACGTTTAGGTGATTTTTTTTCTAAAATATGGCCCCGAAAAGCTTTTTTTCGTAAAATTTTACCAGTTTTTGTTTTTTTATAACGTTTAGCTGCAGCTTTACGTGTCTTTAATTTATTTTTCACTTTTTCTTTTTGATTAAATGTTTGATTTATTGTATCATAATTTGGACAATGAAGTCTAGTTATCATTCTTCCTGAAATTCAATTTTTTAAAAATAATTTAAAGGGAAAGGATTCAAATATTGCTGTATAATATATCATACGTAGAGTATTTTACCACAAGTTATATTACTGCAAATTTAGTTATTCGTTGGTTAAATATTAAATGAAATCCAGTTTTTAATTTGTTATTCTAAAAGCTCGATTTATAACACTTATATCAAATTTATTAAGATAAAAAAGGACTTTTCTTTTTATGGACGTTTTAAGTTTAGGCTGGGCCACGCTAATGACGGTTTTTACATTTTCTTTATCTTTAGTGGTTTGGGGTCGTAACGGTTTCTAATCATAACCAAGGAAAAGTCTTAGCGGCAAACTAACTTATCCATCACTGTTTTATTATAAAAAGGAATTTTTTATGGCTGAAATTTTAACTACATCAGCAACATGTATCATGATGACACTTCTTGGTCTTTCATTAGGTTTTGGTCTTCTGAAAGTTCAGGGTGAATAAACTTAAATTATCTATTATTTGAGTCTATATGGCTTAAATAATAGATACTATATAACAAAAATATAAAAATTAATTTAACTCAAACACTAGAATTATTAATTTTTGTAAATAGTCTCAAAACATTAGTATATAAAGAAATTTTTTTAAACTAAAATATAAAATATATGTAACCTTTTTTATCTCGTAAATTTGTTATACAATTTCAAAATGAATGAAATAAGTATCAAATATAATGGGCAGTACTGGATTCGAACCAGTGACCATCTGCTTGTAAGGCAGACGCTCTACCACTGAGCTAACCACCCTAGTTCTCTATAACTTATAAATAAGGAAATAAAATTTTGAAAATAAATCGCAAGCTCGGGATAACAGGATTTGAACCTGTGACATTCTGCTCCCAAAGCAGACGCGCTACCAAACTGCGCTATATCCCGATCACTCAATTATATTAACAAAAAATACAAAATTTGTCTAGTCTTAGAGTATAAATATTAAAAGTTTATTCGATTTTCTTATATTATATAAGCGATTTTGAAAGTAGATTACGTTAATAAAGAAGAATTCAGCTTAAAATTAAAATAACTTAAAACGTAAATAAAACTAAGTTTTGCAATACAATAAATAAATTATAAAAAAAGCGGGTGACGCGGATCGAACGCGCGACATCGACCTTGGCAAGGTCGCGCTCTACCACTGAGCTACACCCGCAAGCCATTAATATAACATTTTAATTATAGCATAAATTAAAAAAAATGCAACTATATTTATATTAAAAATTGGAAAAATAAAAAAGTTATACAAGACGTAAAATTTACTTTGAGAAATTAAATTATAATGTAAAGCACAAAGGGATCGTATTATGAAAAATATTAATAAAAGCGGGCAGGGGGAATCGAACCCCCATCACGAGCTTGGAAGGCTAGGGTTTTACCACTAAACTATGCCCGCTTACTCACTGTTCACGCATTTGCGAATTAATGATTTCATAATGTGCATGAATAGTCAAGGTTAATTATGAATTATTAACTTCTAATTTTAAATCGGTTTTCAATAATCTTGCCAAAAACATCGCTCTATTTTCTAGATAACGTAAATCTTTTAACTGATTTGAAGGTGTTAAAGGAATACGACGATTATCTTTCAGACGTAAATAAATAACGCGTGTTGGGTTTAAACCATCAATAATTTCAAGCTCAAGATTTAATATATCTGAAAAAGGATAAACTAAATATAAATTACGCTGCTCAAATTTAAAATCTTTCGTTAAACTAGGAAAACCTCGTCTTGAAAGACGAACCACAGAACTTTCGATATCATAATTATTAGTTCCGGACCCAATATCCCAATTAATTAAATTTAAAATTAAAAAACTTAAAAGTATAGCACACGTCCCATAAAATAATAAAAGAATACCTTGGGGGATAAATTCAATATTTGAAAAATTCGAAAAAAATAAAAAATTAAAATTGAAATAACTTGAGAAACCAGCAACTAAAAAACCAATACCAAATAAAAATAAAAGAACTAACCAGAAAAAATTTGTAAACTGGCGAGCCCCTTTAATTGATTCGCAATAAGTAATTGTTTTACCCTCTTTTTTTACAATATAACCATCTTCAAATTGTTGGTACTCAATACTTGGAACAGAAAGATTATTCATAATTTTTTATTGTATTTATTTATTTTAAACGATTAAATACTAGTTTAACTTCAATAAAAAGTTAAATAGGATTGAAAAATATTTTTAATTCAAATTTAAGAAAATAGAGAAATTTTATTCGAAAACGTAATTGAATTATATAATACTAAACCTTAATTTTATACCATAAAGATAGTTAATTGGATTAATTTTTAATCAATAACAACTTAAACAAACCTAACGAAAATTTATCATTAATTTGACACGCCCTGAAGGACTTGAACCCTCGACATTTGGTTTTGGAGACCAACGTTCTACCAACTGAACTAAGGACGCATAATAAAACTGATGCAATAAATAAAATTTGCTCAATTCTAAAAAATGAGACTCTTAATATTTTCCCATATAAAGAAAGAAAGTGTGCTGCTATTAAGAATAATCCTAACACAATGCTTTTATCTTTATCGAAAAATATAAGAGTCCTATAATTATAGTAACGAAATTTTGTAAAAAAACAAGAGTTAAAGATTAATTAAAGTAACTAAACTATAAATCTAAATATTAATACGCCCCAATAAATAATTCATCAGGGAAAAAACGATTAAGTTCAATTAACATGCCAGCTGTTAAGGTCATCCAAACCGTTAATAAAACCGGTGCCGTAGATAAATATGTTTTTAAGTCATTCATAAGAATTTTTTCTAGCCTTAAATTTAAATCTTATTAATAGTAAATTTTACCGCCGCCCCATTTTTCGGAGATAATTTGTGGTTGAACTAGAATATGACCTGCAATCGCGAATAGATCCTCTTCAGTTAAAGAACGCATTTTCGGGAAAATATCAGCACTTGCAATACTTGGATGTACTTCAGCAATTGATTCAAGACCATCATAAGTCGTTGGATTTTTCATATAATCCACTAAGCTATTAATACTATTACGATTTGGAGTAGCTAAACTTAATGCTTCACTGTCTAGACCAACATTGGGATTTGTTTTTGTAATACCACCAGTATGGCATGAGCCACATGATGCATTAAAAAGACGTTTTCCACGCTTTACTTGCTCAGTTGATAGAATTACACCATTACCTGATGAATCAAGTGCAACAGTACGTGTAGCTTCATCTAATTCAATAGCTAAAGCTTGGAAACTAAAAGAAAACGATAGTAGAAAAACAAAGATTTTTTTAAAAATATTACTTTTGTTCATTGTTTATGATTTTTAAATTATAAAAGAACTAAAAATTAATGGTAAAGAAAACAGAAATTAAAAATTTCCTAAACTTTCCAAAATAAAAATAGATTATACTAATTAGCGCGGAGAAACCGTAATGTCTTCTGGTTCAGCAACGAAGTTACCACTTACAAATTCTGCCCAAGCCGTTGCAGGCCATAGATAACCTGAAATCATAATCTTTAGTGCTACAGGCACATCAATAATAATTTCTTTCTCTGTTGGGTTTTTACTTGTTGCAACAGTTTGTAAATATTTACGCCCTGACCAACCGATCCAACCAGCTGTATATAAAAACATCATACCTGGAATAATAAATTCTGGTGCATGTGCCCAATCTCCATCAGCAACTAAATGTGGTAAACCATCTGCCCCACATAATAAGCCTGATTCACCATAACGTGCAAAACGTGTTTTAGTTTGAGCAATTTGTTGCTCTAAAGCTAAAGCAGGAGGTGTGCCTGGCTCATATTTAGCTAAGCGGCCTTCTAATTTTTTCACACTTGCATTTAAACGTTTTGTAAACGCTGGTGATTTATCACAATCAACTAATGTACCGACACTAGCATATGATGCTGTTGGTGCATTAAAGACCATCATAAAAGCGATACATAATGTTATAAGTATACGTTTCACTTTAAATTCCTTATATAAAACTACTCTACTAAATGATTGTTATTAAAAGATATTGCAAAAATTAAATTAAAAGGTTCAAAATCGAACACAAATCTAAAATAAGCAAAATAAATAATCCCTAAATGTGACTAATATTAATAGTAAACAAAGTCAGTCTTATATGATTATAGACAAAACATGAAATTGTTTATCATTTAATATTCTTTTTTGATAAAAATGAACAATTGCCCGGAACCAGATTCGAACTGGTGACACGAGGATCTTCAGTCCACTGCTCTACCAACTGAGCTATCCAGGCTCTACCAACATAAATATATCAAATTTGTTATTATTTTACAAGTAAAAGTGAGAAATTATTTTTTTATTGTTCAAACTTGCGAAAAATATTATTTTCATTTAGTATTTACTCTGTTAAATCAATAGTTTTATTAAGTGTTCTAAACTTATTTTTTCTTTAAAATATCAATTATATATATGTCAGGTAAAAAAATTTTATACAAAGATGATGCACGTAAGGCTTTAATGAATGGTATGAACATTATGGTTGAAGCTGTTTCAGTTACACTTGGTCCAAAAGGTCGAAATGTTGTATTAGAAAGAAAATATGGATCACCACAGATTATTAATGATGGTGTTACAATTGCTCGTGAAATTGAGTTAGCTGATAATATTCAAAACACTGGTGTCTCACTCATTAGGCAAGCAGCTTCAAAAACAAATGATGTGGCTGGAGATGGTACCACAACAGCAACTGTTTTAGCTTATGCTATGGTTCGTGAAGGTATGCGTAACTTAACTGCAGGAGCTAACCCTATCTCTCTAAAAATTGGTATGGAAAAAGCTTTACAATTTTTAATTGCAAACATTAACGAATATTCGAAACCGGTTGAAGATTTAAAAGCTATTTCTCAGGTTGCCGCAATTTCGGCTGGTAATGATAACGAAATTGGTCAAATGATTGCAAGTGCTTTGGATAAAGTTGGTAAAGATGGCGTAATTTCACTTGAAGAAGGTAAATCAACGACAATTGAATTAGAAATTTCCGAGGGAATGCGTTTCGAAAAAGGTTTTATTTCACCTTATTTTATTACAAATCCTGAACGAATGGAGGTCGTGTTCGATAATCCTTATATTTTGATAACTGATAAAAAAATTAGTTTAGTGAAACAAGACTTAATTCCAACTTTAGAACAAGTTGCTCGAACTAAGCGTTCATTACTCATTATTGCGGCAGATGTTGAAAAAGAAGCTTTAACAACACTAATTTTAAATAAATTAAGAAATATAATTAATGTTGCAGCTGTTCGTGCTCCAAGCTTCGGCCAACGCCGCCGTCCAATTTTAGAAGATATTGCTATTTTAACTGAAGGTCAAGTTATTACTGAAGAAACAGGTTTAAGTCTTGAAAATGTTAATATAACCCAGTTAGGTCAAGCTCGTCGTGTTATTATTACTAAAGATGATACTACAATTGTTAACGAAGGAACAGAAAAACTTGTTCAACAACAATGTGAGAATTTACGTAAACAGATTAAAGTTGCCGACGACAATTATCAAAAAGAACAACTTCAAGATCGTATTGCCAAACTTTCGGGTGGGGTAGCTGTAATTAAAGTTGGCGCTGTAACCGAAACAGAAATGAAAGATAAAAAATTGCGTCTCGAGGATGCTATTAATGCAACTCGTGCGGCAGTAGAAGAAGGGATTGTTCCGGGTGGTGGTACAATGTTTGTCCATCTAGCTGAAAATCTACGTCAATGGGCAAAACTTAATTTACATGATGATGAACTGATTGGTGCATTAATTTTAAGCAAGGCAATTAAGGCTCCATTACGACGAATTGTTGAAAATGCTGGAAAAAATGCAGCTTTAATTATGGAAAGAATTGAACAAGAAGATTTTAATATTGGCTATAACGCAGCATTAGATATATTTGGTGATATGTATGAACTTGGAATTATTGATCCAGCAAAAGTAAGTCGTTCCGCGTTACAAAATGCAACCTCAATTGCTGGTATGATTTTGACTACTGAATGTATTGTTGTTAACAAATAATTCAATAGTCAAGTTTAAAATCTTCGATAAAATATTCGATCAATAGTAAACCTTTAATTGCTAAAATTGATTTTTGGTTTGCTGTTACCTTTTTTTCGTTATATTTCGATATATAATAATCAAACTTATTTAAATATTGTTTAAAACTATAATATTCTTCACTTGCATCCATAAATAGAAAAATTTTATTTTTGTGAGTGATGAATTTTTTATAACTTTTTATTTTTTTATTTATTTCATCTTTTTTAATAGTTAAATCAGAATTAATTTTTTTTTTCTCTTTTTCTTCTATTATCTTGCCTACAATTTCTGTATTTATATCTAAAGATTTGAATGTCAAAAATAAAAGTTCGCTATAAGTTACGTCTTTCATAAATTCTTTTAATTGATTATTAAACAGGGAAATATACAGTCGAAATTCTTTGTTATGTAAGCTAATGCACGTTTGAAGATTTTTCAAAATTTAATTAGTATTTGACTTCTTAACATTAGTTTGATTGTATTGATGATATAGACTTCGTTAAAGAGGAAGAGGCTAAACTTGAGGATTGTTTTAAAACTCTTCAACTAACAAAAAAGGAGAGAAGATCGATTCCTTACGATTTGAAAAATTAATAGACGAATAAATATAAAGTAGCGTTCATATTTTAGATTACTTGATTAATTATTAAATTATAAAACATTCGTATTTTTATAAAATTTTAACTTCGGTAAAAATAGATTTTATGATTTTTGTGTTACTCTTGTATTATTTTTTGAATTTAGGTATTATCAAATGGTATTAAAATTAATAATACATTTTGATTTTTAGTTATTCTCCTTTTGATTCATATTTTGGGGCTGAGTTTGGTATCGACAGTTAAAACTTATTATGAAGCAAGTCGGATTCTCGATCCGTATAATCGAAAATAATAATAATTGCTATTAACAATTTATTTAATAATCAAAAAACTTTAGCTTTCGCTTAATATTTTGGTATTATATTGATATTGCTTTCTATCATATATAAAAAAAAGTTACTCTTTAATTCATTTAGTATTAAAGTTAAGACTATCAATCCTTATTTTGCTTCTTGCTAAGCTAAACTTGTGAATGATTCATAAATTCTTTTTAATTGCACGTGGGTTCGAATCCCACCAGTTCCATTAGCATCTGTGGCCGAGTGGTTTAGGCACCGGACTCATAATCCGTTCTACACTGGTTCAAACCCAGTCAGATGCATCTTAAAATCTTTCATTGTGTAAAGGCTAGTATTGAAAATAGCTAATTTGTATTTTAACAAAAATAACATTATTTTATTAGATTTATTTATTATTATTTATTATTTATTATATTTAGGTCATAATAATAATTACTTATAAATATTATATTCTACTTGAAGTTCACTATATTTTTAACTTTCCACCAATGATCAATTTATTTAAAATAAAATTTTTTCCTTTAACGCAATCGTATTACCTTTATAAAACTGATTATTTTACTCACATTAAGTCAAATTTTTTGTTTCTTAATTTAATTTTCCTATGATATAATGAAGTAAATTGAGATGAAAATTCATAGTTCATAATGTAAAAGGAAAAAATATGCAAAAAATTCTAGGTATTGATTTAGGAACAACGAATTCTGTTGTTTCAGTTATTGAGGGGAGTCAACCAGTTGTAATTCGTAACATTGATGGCTTACGTACAACACCTTCTGTTGTTGCTTATACTAAAAAAGGTGATCTATTAGTAGGTCAAATTGCAAAACGTCAAGCTGTAATAAATCCTGAAAATACATTCTATTCTGTTAAGCGCTTTATTGGTACAAATCCAAAAGAATTATCGGCAACCGCGAAAGAAGTTCCATATCCATTAATTGAAGAAGAAAATTCATTTAAAATTAAATGTTTAAATCTTGATAAGGTTTTTACACCTGAGGAAATTTCAGCTCAAGTTTTACGTAAATTAGCAGGTGATGCATCACGTTTTTTAGGGCAACCGGTAAGTCAAGCAGTTGTTACTGTACCTGCTTATTTTAATGATACGCAACGTCAAGCAACGAAAGACGCAGGAAAAATTGCAGGTTTAGAAGTTTCGCGTATTATTAATGAACCAACTGCTGCATCTTTAGCTTATGGTTTGGATAAAAAGACTAATGAGCGAGTTCTCGTATTTGATTTAGGTGGTGGAACGTTTGATGTTTCGGTTCTTGAAGTTGGTGATGGAATTTTTGAAGTTTTATCAACAGCGGGTGATACACGTTTGGGGGGTGATGATTTTGATCGTATTATTGTTGATTATTTATTAGATGATTTTGAAAAAAAAGAAGGTATTGCTCTTCGAAAGGATAGTCAAGCTTTACAACGTTTAACCGAAGTTGCTGAGAAAGCTAAAATTGAATTATCAACGTTAGATGAAACAAAAATTAATATCCCATTTATTACAGGTACTCCTACTGGCCCTAAACACATTGCTTCGGTTTTAACTCGTGTCGAATTTGAAAAATTATCAGCTCAGATTATTGATAATTGTCGTAAACCCGTTGAACAAGCTTTAAGTGATGCGCGTTTAACTAAAGATAAATTGGATCAAGTTGTTTTAGTTGGTGGTTCAACACGTATTCCTGCAATTCAAGCTTTAGTTAAAAGCATTACAGACAAAGCTCCGAATCAAACCGTTAATCCAGATGAGGTGGTTGCTGTTGGGGCAGCTGTTCAAGGTGGTGTTTTGTCTGGTGAAGTTACAGATATTCTTTTATTAGATGTCACACCGTTATCATTAGGGGTTGAGACATTAGGAGGAATTATGGCTAAAGTTATTACTCGTAATACAACAGTTCCAACAAAAAAATCCGAATACTTCTCTACATCTCAAGATAATCAACCAAGTGTTCAAATTAATATTTTACAGGGTGAACGTGAATTAGCTTCAGATAATAAGAGTCTTGGAGAATTCAAATTGGAGGGGATTCCACTTGCGCCAAGAAGTGTACCGAAAATTGAGGTAACCTTTGACATTGATGTTAATGGTATTTTGACTGTACGTGCGAAAGATAATGCTACTGGTGCAGAACAATCTGTTACAGTTGAAGGTTCGTCAAAATTATCTGAAGATGATATTGAGCGCATGATTTCCGAAGCTGAGCAGTTTGCGGCTCAAGATAAGGAGAGACGTGAATCAATAGAAGTTTCAAATGAAATGGAGAATTTAATTGGTAAAGTTAAAGTAAAATTTGAAGAAGATCCTACAAACGAGGGCTTAAAGATCCTTCTTAAAGATCTTAAGAGTGATATTAACATTGAAGATTTTGAAAAACGTAAAGCTGCTTTAGAGCAAGCACAACAAAAATTCGCGTTTTTTAATACGCCACCAACAGAAGAATCAAATTAAACATATTAAATATAAATAATAAGTTGTTATTTCTCAAAGTTTAAGATTAATAAATAATAAAAATAGGATAATTTTAAATAGCGGGTATGTCGTCAAAACATGACGGCTACCAAAATGCAGAATAAGTAGTAATTTTTTAAACCAAATTGCTATTTATTCTGCATCTTTTTTTAAATTATACAATTTATTCAACTTATTCAACTAAAAGCAAATCCCAAACTGCTACTTATTAGACATTTTTGTATGACGACCTTGAAATATTTCACCAATCTAAAAAAAAGAAAATAATAAAAATAATCTATTTTCAAAATATTAAGTATGATAGATTTATGAATTATTATTATTCTTAAAAATTAGTGCTTATGAAAAAATGTATAACAAAAATGGGACGCACTTTATTTACCAAAATGAAAGCTGGTATTCGTGAGGTCAGAGATTTCATCAATGCCTCAGAAATTCAATTACGTGGTGGGGTTACAATTGAAAACAGTTTAAAAGCTTGGTAAACGACAAAAACATTAGCCCAAACGGCTAACGTGTTGTTAGTCTATGGTGGTCTGGGGACTGAGTTACTAGGCGATGCAATCGTCGAGTGGCAAAAAGGTCATTACTTCTGTTGTATGTGCAGTGGTGTTGCCTGTTCGTGCTTTTATGTGGCGGCAGCAGTCAGTTTAATACCAGGAGGCTACGTTGTTTGGTCGTCAGTCAGCAAGGCGGGTGCAGCATAATTGCTGCAGGTCGCAAAATTACTGGCGGTGGTTTCTAATTGATTCACCAACATTTTTTTCTAAACCAAACTATTAAAATCTTAGTCAGGGACTAAGGTTTTAATAGTTTGGTTTACATTAAATTAACGATATAGTAGGTATTTAAAATTTAAGCATGAAATTTTATCTTTTATTCTTCAATTTCAAAAACTTCATTGAAAACTTGTTGTACTTTATCTCCTGAATCAATCGTTTCTAAAGGATCTTTACGTAGACGATGACGTAAACAAAGTGTGATAATAGTCTTAATATCTTCTAACTCCACTTTTTGACGATTATTATAAGCTGCATAAGCTTTTGCTGCTCTGTTTGTTACAATATCACCACGCAAACCATCTACGTCTAAAATACTACAAATTTCAGAAATCTTAACACGTAATTCATATTCGATCTCAACGTTTGGCAAAATATTTTGTGCATCAATAATTCGTTGAGTAATTTTTTCTTGATCGTCTTTATATTTTGTCAGCCAGATTTCTGGATTTAAATCAAAAGAAGTTCTTTCTTCAACAATTTGAACACGTAAAACTGGATCCTTTACTGTTCTAATTTCTGCGTGCATACCAAAACGATCCAGAAGTTGAGGACGTAATTCACCTTCTTCTGGATTCCCCGACCCAACTAAAACAAATCGTGCAGGGTGACGGATCGAAATACCTTCACGTTCCACTGTATTCCATCCTGATGCCGCTGAATCAAGTAAAATATCTACTAAGTGGTCGTCTAGTAAATTTACCTCATCAACATATAAAATTCCTCGGTTTGCTTTCGCTAATAAACCTGGTTCAAACGCTTTTATACCTTCTGTCAACGCTTTTTCAATGTCAATTGTT